>ERZ859923.4-NODE-4-length-195785-cov-22.337511_pt1 | contig 195785 bp, 147 predicted proteins | sample MGYA00510116_ERZ859923 | MGnify/ENA primary metagenome ERZ859923 (study PRJEB30046, sample SAMN00715168) | human gut metagenome | study: EMG produced TPA metagenomics assembly of the A metagenome-wide association study of gut microbiota in type 2... | reverse complement strand
GCCCCTTCCCATCCCTCCCCGTCGGGGAGGGGGCTGAGTTGGGTTGTGGTTAAAGCCCCTCCCCATCCCTCCCCATCGGGGAGGGGGCTGAGTTGGGTTGTGGTTAAAGCCCCTTCCCATCCCTCCCCGTCGGGGAGGGGGCTGAGTTGGGTTGTGGTTAAAGCCCCTCCCCATCCCTCCCCATCGGGGAGGGGGCTGAGTTGGGTTGTGGTTAAAGCCCCTTCCCATCCCTCCCCGTCGGGGAGGGGGCTGAGTTGGGTTGTGGTTAAAGTCCCTCCCCATCTCTCCCCGTCGGGGAGGGGGTTGAGTTGGGTTATGGTTAAAGCCCCTCCCCATCCCTCCCCGTCGGGGAGGGAGTTGAGTTGGGCTATGATTAATAGTTTCGCTGCCAGCTCTCCCTCCCCGATGGGGAGGGCGGGGAGGGGCTATAGCTTCTCTTCAACGAGCTTTGTAATCTCAGCCTCTTCGCTGTTAGCCTTTGCTATGAGTTGGTTAGCCTCGGCGATGAGTGCTTCCGCCTTCTCGCGATCCTTCAGCGAGCCGGCGTTGATTTTCACGTTCATGCCTGCACCGAGCACCGCCGCACGCGCAGCCAATGCGCCCACGCCAGCATCCGACACGCTGTTCGGATTGCCCTTCTCAACCATCTTGCGGCAAACGTCGAACACCTCGAACGAAGCCTTCATCGTCTCCAGCGGCACCTCCGTAGCGAAGAGCGTAGCGGTCTGTATAGCCTCCGAGCGTGCAACCTTCTCCTCCGGCGTGTTCTTCGGCATACCGAAGGCAGCCATGATGCGGTTGAACGCCTCTGTGTCCTCGTCTACGAGGTGGAGCAGACGCTCCTGCAGAGCCATGCCTTCCTCGGCAACGGCAGCGAACTCTTCCCACTGCTCGTCCCAACCCGGCTTGTGGCTCGACAGGTTAGCCACCATCGTTGCTAACGATGCGCCTAATGCGCCCATGTAAGCCGATACCGAACCGCCGCCAGGAGCCGGACTCTCGCGCGATGTCTCCTCGGCGAAGCCCTTCACGGTGAGGTCTACGAGCAGGTTCTGCTTCTCTGCGCCAGCCGCCATTACGTATTCTATAATCTTCTCCTCGGGTTTGAACTCCTTGAGGTCGGACAGTCCGAGCGACTTAATAGCTATGTCGAGGATGTCCTTCTTCGGGATGCCGGCAGAACGCTGCTGCTTGGCGAGGAAGTAGCGGCCGGCTTCGAGCAGAGTGCGCTCTGGCACAAGGCCCACTATCTCGGTGCCCGTGACGCGAACGCCGCGGTTCTGTGCGCAGCGGCACACCTCGTCGAACGCCTTGTGCAGCGGCGTTACATTGATATTGGTGATGTTCATCGACACCTGAGCGATGCCGTATTCGTCGATGAACCATCCGATAGCCTTCGTACACTTCAGCGTACCAGGCTTCATAATCGGTGTACCGTCGGCGTAGCAGAGCTTCTTGCCGGTGATAGGGTTGCCCTCGCGCATCGGGCGGCCCTTCTCGCGCACGTCGAACGCAATGGCGTTGGCGCGGCGTGTAGACGTTGTGTTGAGGTTGAAGTTGACGGCGATGAGGAAGTCGCGTGCTCCTACTACGGTGCAGCCCGTGCGAGCCACCTGCTCGTCGAACGGTCGTCTGCCGAAGTCGGGTGCCTCAGCATCGTCGTCGATGCGCTCGGCGATACCCTCGTATTCGCCCTTACGGCAAACGGCAAGGTTCTTGCGCTCCGGCTTGAACGCCGCAGCCTCGTAGCAATAGCACGGAATATTGAGTTCGTCGGCGATGCGCTTGGCGAGCTGGCGCGAAATCTCTGCGCACTCCTCAAGCGTGATGCCGCTCACGGGAACGATTGGCAGTACGTCGGTGGCACCGATGCGCGGATGTGCACCGTGATGCTGACGCATATCTATAAGTTGAGCGGCTTTGCCCACTGCTCTGAAGGCAGCCTCCACCACGTCGTCGGGTTCGCCAACGAAGGTTACGACTGTGCGGTTGGTTGCTTCGCCCGGGTCTACGTCGAGCAACTTTACACCCTTAACGCTCTCTACTGCGTCAGTAATCTGACGAATAACGTTCATGTCGCGGCCCTCGCTGAAGTTAGGCACACACTCTACAATCTGCTTTGTCTTTGCCATAGTGTAAGATATTATGTTAGTAGTAAATTTGTTTTAATGCAAAAGTATCAATGATACGGTTGCAAATATAGCAAAAATGGCAATTTGAAGCAAGCAAAAAGGTGCGAAAAATGCAAAAAGAAGTTCTACTAATAGCATCCGCACCGACCGACGCGGATGTCTGCACCGACTGACGCGGATGTCTGCACCGACCGATGCAGATGTCTGCACCGACCGACGCGGATGTCTGCATCGACCGACGCAGATGTCTGCACCGACCGATGCGTGCTATGAAAGTGCTACTATTGATTAGTTCTCCTTCCAGAACTGTGGGGTGAATATCACAAGAACAGTGAATATTTCAAGACGTCCGATGAGCATAAGCACAGAGCATATCCACTTCGCGGCATCGGGCAGGATGCTCCACGACATGGTCGGTCCGATTTCAAGACCGAGCGTCGGTCCGACGTTGCCGAGCGTACTCAGCGTGATGGTGATGGCGTTGGTGTTGTCGATGCCCATCGCAATCATCGAGAATGAGCACACGAGACACAGTAAGAGGTAGCTCGTGAGGAAAGCCAGCAGCGTTACGCGTTTGCTTTGCGGCACGTTCGCGCCGTCAATCTTTACCGGCAGAACGGCGTTGGGGTGGAGCATCTGGCGGAACTCGTTCTTTATCACCTTGAGGAGCATGACGCCGCGGATGCACTTGAAGCCACCGCCCGTAGAGCCCGAGCATGGACCGAGGAACATACACACGGCAAGCACCACCCACGTCACGTGCGCCCACTTGGCAGGGTCGTCTGCCAACAGACCCGTACTGGTGATGAACGACACGACGTGGAACAGACTGCTGCGCACGGCTGGTTCCAGCGCGTAGTCGTTCTTCCACATCAGTTCGAAGGCTATGAACGCAGCGCAACCTAACACCATGGAGAGGTACAGACGGCACTCGGCACTCTTGAGCAGCGTGGACAGCTTGCGCTTGGAGACGCTTATATATAATAAGGTGAAATTGACGCCCGCTACGAAGCAGAAGAACGTGAGGATATACTGCACGGCGGGCGTGAACACCGAGTAGTCGCTGTCTACCGCGAAGCCGCCCGTGGCAGCCGCCGTCATACTATAGTTGATGCTACGGAAAGGTGTCATGCCGGCAGCCAGCAGCGAACCGATGCAGAGCAGTGTGATGCAGAGGTAGACCACCCATATCCACTTGGCGTTGGTGCTGAGACGCGGGTGTAGCTTGGTCTTGATAGGTCCCGTGGCTTCGGCGGCGAACACCTTCACGCTTCCGCCTACAAACGAGGGCAGAAGGGCGATGGTGAAGAATACTATACCCAAACCGCCTATCCACTGCATGAACGAACGCCAGAACAATATGCCGTGGGGCAGCGTGGAGACGTCGTCGATGATGGTGGCACCGGTGGTGGTGAAGCCCGACATGGTTTCAAAAAAAGCGTCTGTGAACGACGGCAGGTAGCCGCCAATGAGGAAGGGTAGGGTGCCGAAGAGTGAGAACACTACCCATGTGAGCGTCACTACGAGATAGGCGTCGCGACGCGATAGTGAGTTGTCGCACTTGCGTCCAAGCAGACGCATCGTGAAACCTGCACTTGCCGAGATTGCTACAGAACAGGCGAAGGTGAACACATCTTCCTCCTCGTAGCCTATGGCGACGCCAAGGCACACGAGGAACATCGTTGTCTCGATGAAGAGCAGCGAACCGATGATTTTATATAAAAGCTTGAGGTTTATCATTACAGAAAGAACTTCTCTATTTTCTTCATGTTGACGTTGTGACAGAATACCATTACCGAGTCGCCTGGTTGTATCATCGTATTACCCGACACGAGCAGACCTACACCGTCGCGCACCAGTCCGCCGATGGTCATGCCTACCGGCAAGCCGAGGTCCTTCACGGGCTTCTGCGTCACCTTCGAACCTTCTGACGGTATGAACTCCGCTACGTCGGCGTTGGCGGTCATCAGAAAGCGCACGTTGTGAACGTTGGCGTCGAGCATCATCTGGTAGATGTGGCTCGCCGCTATCGACTTCTTGTTGATGATTGTGCCGATATCCAGACTCTCCGCCATGCTCACGTAGTCGATATTCTCCACCATAGCCACCGTCTTGCGCACACCCATGCGCTTCGCCGTAAGGCAGGCGAGGATATTAGTTTCGGCGTTGCCCGTGAGAGCCACGAACGCCTGCGTGTTCTTGATGCCCTCCTCGATGAGCAGCGAGAGGTCGCGTCCGTCGCCGTTGATGATGAGTGCCTTCTCGTCTTCGAGTATCGAGTTGAGACGTTCGCAGCGCTGCTCGTCGGTCTCGATGATCTTCACGTCCATGTACGTAGGCATGGTCTTCACCGTGCGCACCGCTGTCGCTCCGCCACCCATTATCATCACGTTCTTCACGTCGACGTAGTGCTCCTTGCCCACAATCTTACGAACGTAGGGTATGTACTGCTTGGTAGTCATAAAGTAAGCAAGGTCGTACATCTGTAGGCAGTCGTTACCGCCAGGGATGATGGTGTCGTCACCGCGCTTTATGGCTACGATGTGGAACGGGTCCTCCGGTCCGCATATCTCGCGCATCGGTCGGTCGAGGATGGTGCATGTCTCGCGCAGCTTCACACCGAGCATCACCAATGCTCCGCCATGCACGTCCCAACGCTGGCGCACCCACGACATCTTCAGTCCGTTGTTGATGTCGGTGGCTGCAAGCATCTCCGGGTAGATGAGTTTGCTCACGCCGAGCTGCGAGAAGAACTCCTGCAGGTCGGGCGCAATGTATTCGGCGTTGTCTATCTTTGCCACGGTCTTCTTGGTGCCCAACGCCTTTGCCAGCACACACGAGTTCATGTTCTTGCTCTCGTCGGGTGTCACGGCAATGAACAAGTCGGCTTTCTCCGCACCCGCATTCTTCAGTGCCTCGATACTTGTTGACGATGCCTCCATGGTGAGGATGTCTACGTCCGAACCGATATGTGAGAAGCGCTCCTCGTCGGTGTCCATAACGACGATGTCCTCGTGTTCACGCGAGAGCAGTCGTGCGAGGTGGCAGCCGATGGCGTAAGCGCCGGATATAATGATTTTCATATTCTTTTATTTTGATGTTGATGGGGTGGTGAGATGTTGTGATGGTGAGGTGTTGAGATTTGCGTAGGAGGGTATGGCATCTTGCCATACCCACGCAGTCAGTAGGAGTTTTGAATTTTGAGTTATGAATGTTGAATTCTACATTGAATAATTCTTCATCGGCGTAGCCGACAATTCCACATTCCTCATTCCACATTCCTCATTCCACATTCCTCATTTCTCATTTCTCATTCCACATTCTTTATTCGTGCTTTAATCGCCTCTACGTCAATGCCTGCAATGTGGTGCAGCTCCGGCACGGTGCCGTGCTCTATGAAGCGGTCGGGTATGCCCATGCGCACCACCTTTACCTGTTTGTCGTTGTCGCTCATCCACTCGAGCACTGCCGAGCCGAAGCCACCCGTGCGCTGCGCGTCCTCGATGGTGATGATGCGCTTGAACTTCGCCGCGATGTTCTGTAGAAGTTCCTCGTCGAGCGGTTTGCAGAAGCGCATGTCGTAGTGAGCCACGCTTGTTGTGCACCCCTCAGCCTTGAGCTGCTCAATAGCCTTCTCCACATCGTTGCCGATGGGACCGTAGCTGAGCACCGCCACGTCGTCGCCCTCGCGTATGCAGCGACCCTTGCCAACGGGTATCTCCTCCAGTGCGCACTGCCAGTCGTCGCGGCGCACGCCTCTGCCACGCGGATAGCGTATCACGACAGTGCCCTTGTCGGGCAGTTGTGCTGTGTACATCATACGGCGCAGCTCGCACTCGTCCATTGGCGAGCATAGCGTGAGGTTGGGCACGGGGCGCAATGCAGCGATGTCGAGCACGCCATGATGCGTGGCTCCGTCCTCGCCGACGAGTCCGGCGCGGTCGAAGCACAACACTAACGGCAGGTTCAGGATAGCCGCGTCGTGCACGATGTTGTCGTATGCACGCTGCGCAAACGCACTGTATATGTTGCAGAACGGCAACAGACCATCCTTTGCCATTCCGGCTGAGAACGTCACGGCATGACCCTCGGCGATGCCAACGTCGAAGGCACGGTCGGGCATCTCCTGCATCATAATGTCGAGCGAGCAACCCGTAGGCATAGCCGGCGTAACGCCCACTATCTTCGGGTTCTGCTTCGCCAGTTCGACAAGTGTGCGTCCGAACACATCCTGATAGCGTAGCGGTTGCTGTGAGGTGTCGCCCGTTAGGCGTTCGCCCGTGTCGGGGTCGAACTTGCCCGGTGCGTGCCATATCGTAGCCGCCTCCTCTGCTGGCTTGTATCCCTTGCCCTTTACGGTGTGCAGATGCAGAAGCTTCGGTCCGCGCATGTCCTTCAGCTGATTGAGTATGCGCACCAGTTCCACCACATCGTTGCCGTCGAACGGACCGAAGTAGCGTATGTTCATGCCCTCAAAGATGTTCTGCTGATGAGCGAGTGCCGACTTGATGGCGTTGTTCAGGCGAATGAGCCCCTTGCGGCGGTCGTCGTTGAGATAACCTTTCGAGTGCAGCCACTTCGACGCACGGTCGCGCAGACGATTGTACGTGGCGTTCGTGTCGAGGTTCAGCAGGTATTTCTCCATGCCACCCACTGCTCTGTCGATACTCATGTCGTTGTCGTTGAGGATGATAAGCAAATCGTTGGGCGACGACGAGACGTTGTTCAAGCCCTCAAACGCCAATCCGCCCGACATCGCTCCGTCGCCAATGACGGCAACCACATGTCGGTTGCTCTCGTTATTCTTATGCGCAGCCACAGCCATGCCCAACGCCACCGAGATAGAGTTGGAGGCGTGTCCGCACGTGAACGTGTCGTACTCGCTTTCTTTAGGAGAAGGGAATGGGCGGATGCCGCCTAATTTGCGGTTAGTATAGAACTGGTCTTTGCGTCCGGTGAGGATTTTGTGTCCGTATGCCTGATGTCCTACGTCCCACACAATGCGGTCGTAGGGCGTGTTTAGCACATAGTGCATCGCTACAGTCAGCTCCACTACGCCAAGCGACGAAGCAAGGTGACCGGGATTGACAGACAATTCCTTCACTATGTCCTGACGCAACTCGGCACAAAGCTCGGGCAGTTGCTCAACGGGCAACTGTCTGAGGTCCTCTGGATACTGTATCTTGTCTAATAATTCCAAGTTGTCGGTGCTCATATATATATTGAAATATACTGAAATCTATTGAACTCTGTTAAATAGGTTTTGTTCAAAGAAGGCACAATACCTCCTATTTAATGCAAAGTTACGTAAAAAAAGTAATGTAAGGATATTAATTGCACAAAAAAAGCATCCATCTTTGAAAGATGAATGCTTTGTGTTGGGATACCCGGACTCGAACCAGGAAAGGCAGGACCAGAATCTGCAGTGTTACCATTACACCATATCCCAATATGTGTTGCAACTTGTTCCCTTATTGCGAGTGCAAAGGTACGAATTATTTTTATAACAACAATGTTTTTCGTAAGTTTTTTTTAATAAAATCTAATAAAAAGCCATTTTCTATAGTTTTAAGTCGTTTTTTGGATAAATCGCTGTATCTTTGTACGGCTTAAAAAGCGCATATATAATATATATAATAATGTAGTCACATTAAATGATATATAATCATTAAATAAACAGAATATAAAATTAAACAAGAATATAGTAAATGGAAATTAAAGACAAGTTGGTAGAAGCCATCGTTAAGGGTATTCAAGAGAAGAAAGGACAGGACATAACAATCGCCGACCTACGTGGTATCGACGGCAATATAGCTAACTACTTCGTGATTTGCCAGGGCAACTCGCCTTCGCAGGTTGAGGCTATCGCCGATTCTGTGTGCGAGACTGCACGCATCGATGCTGGCGAGAAGCCGGTACACACCGTCGGATTGCCGCAGGCTTACTGGGTGGCAATGGACTTCGTTGACGTTATCGTGCATGTCTTCATACCTGAAGCACGCGACTTCTATAACCTTGAGACCCTCTGGGAGGATGCCAAGGTTATAAATATACCGAACCTCGATTAATAATAAAGATTATATGAACACAAACAATAATCCCTCAGGAGATAACAACCAACCGAAGATGCCGAAGTTCAATATGAACTGGATCTACACGATCATCATCGTGATGCTCGCCGTGCTGTTCTTCTCTGATGGAGGTAAAGGCTTCTTTGGCAGCCAGATGGCGAGCCAGGAGGCTACGTACACCAAGTTCCAGGTGTATGTAGACAAGGGTTATGCACGCAGTGTGGTTGTGAATAAGGACAACGGAACGCTGCGTATGTACGTACGTCCGGACAAAATACGTGATGTGTTTGGCAAGTCAGCGCAGCAGGTAGGTCATAAACCGTATGTAGAAGTTACATACGGCTCGGTTGACGGTGTAGACAACTATCTATCTTCTGCAATGAAGAGAGGCAAGATACTCGATTTCAGCTACGAGAAGGACTCTAACTCCGGACTCATGACGCTGTTCTACACCTTCGGTCCGATTATCTTCTTCGTCTTCTTGTGGCTCTTCATGATGCGCCGCATGGGCGGCGGCGGAGCTGGTGGCGGAGTTTTCAACGTCGGCAAGTCGAAAGCGCAGATGTACGAGAAGGGCAACGACCTCGGCATCACGTTCAAGGACGTAGCGGGTCAGGTAGGAGCAAAGCAGGAGGTGCAGGAGATTGTCGACTTCCTCAAGCAACCGCAGAAGTACACCGAACTTGGTGGCAAGATACCTAAGGGTGCTCTCCTTGTAGGACCTCCGGGCACAGGTAAGACATTGCTCGCAAAGGCAGTGGCAGGCGAGGCTGGCGTTCCGTTCTTCTCCATGAGCGGCTCCGACTTCGTGGAGATGTTCGTCGGTGTAGGCGCAAGTCGCGTACGCGACCTCTTCCGTCAGGCTAAGGAGAAGGCTCCGTGCATCATCTTCATCGACGAGATCGACGCCGTAGGTCGTGCGCGTAGCAAGAACCCTGCAATGGGTGGCAACGACGAGCGCGAGAATACGCTCAATGCCCTCCTTACAGAGATGGACGGCTTCGGTACAAACAGCGGTGTCATCATCCTCGCAGCTACGAACCGTGCCGACATGCTTGACAAGGCGTTGTTGCGTGCCGGACGTTTCGACCGTCAGATAACGGTCGACTTGCCCGACCTTACTGAGCGTAAGGAGATTTTCCAGGTGCATCTGCGTAAGGTGAAGATAGACGAGACGGTAGATATCGACTTCCTCTCGCGTCAGACTCCTGGCTTCTCGGGTGCCGATATAGCGAACGTGTGCAACGAGGCGGCGCTCATCGCCGCACGCCATAATAGCAATAAGGTAGGCAAGCAGGACTTCCTCGACGCAGTAGACCGCATCATCGGCGGTCTGGAGAAGAAGACAAAGGTGATGACTGAGGCTGAGAAGCGCACCATCGCGCTGCATGAAGCCGGTCACGCCACTGTCTCATGGTTCTGCGAGCACGCCAATCCGCTCGTTAAAGTGAGCATCGTGCCACGTGGCAGAGCACTCGGCGCAGCTTGGTACCTGCCCGAAGAGCGTCAGATCACAACAAAGAAGCAGATGCTCGACGAGATGTGTGCACTGCTTGGCGGTCGTGCAGCCGAAGAACTCTTCACCGGACACATTTCTACCGGCGCTATGAACGACCTTGAGCGTGCTACGAAGTCGGCATTCGGCATGGTTGCCTACGCCGGCATGAGCGACCGTCTGCCCAATATCTGCTACTATAACAACCAGGAATATCAGTTCCAGCGTCCTTACTCAGAGACAACGGCTAAGATTATCGACGACGAGGTGCTGAAGCTGATCAACGACGAGTATGCACGTGCGAAGACTCTGCTTAAGGAACATGCAAAGGGACACAACGAACTAGCCGAACTCCTTATGACTCGCGAGGTGATCTTCGCCGAGGATGTGGAGCGCATATTCGGCAAGCGTCCATGGGTGAGTCGCTCGGAAGAGATAATCGAGGACAATACTCCTAAGCTTGAGGACATGCCCGAAGTGGTTCGCCAGGCTCAGAAGGAGCACGAGGAATCGTTGGCAAAGCAGACGGCACTTCCTGCTGATGACTCGGCAGAGCAGCCGACTGACGACAAGACAGAACCTACTGAGAAATAATAAACGTAAGCATTATGAGCGATAAAATGAAAAACTTGATTGTACGTACCATCACCGGTGTGCTCTTTGTAGCAGCCATTGTTACGTGCTTCTTGCGTCCGGAGGCGATGATACTTCTGTTTGCGCTGGTTACAGGACTTACCATCTGGGAGTTTACGGGCATTGTGAACGACATAGAGGGCGTCACGACGAACCGTCTCATCACCACCGTTGCTGGCGTCTACTTGTTCTTCAGCATCGCAGGCTACTGCTCGGGCATCGTGCCGTCAGCAGTGTTCATACCTTACTTGCTGACCATCGTCTATCTGTTTATCGCCGAGCTGTACACAAAGGCTCCGAATCCGATAAACAACTGGGCGTACACAATGCTTGCGCAGATGTACATTGCACTGCCGTTCTCCACTATCAACGTCCTCGCATTCCGTGCTACGGGCGATGGAGTGGTGTACAACTACCTCCTTCCGCTCAGTGTCTTTATCTTCCTTTGGACTAATGACACGGGTGCTTACCTCAGCGGATCGCTCTTCGGCAAGCACAAGCTCTTTCCGCGTGTCAGCCCGGGCAAGAGCTGGGAGGGAAGTATCGGTGGCGGACTCCTCGTGTTGGCTATGGCAGCAGCCGTAGGCTTCTACGAGACATCCGCTCTGCACAACGGCGCAGCCGACGTGGCTCTCAGCATACCGCAGTGGATGGGCTTGGGTCTTGTCGTTGTCTTCTTCGGTACATGGGGCGACCTTGTTGAGTCGCTCTTCAAGCGCACCATCGGCATAAAGGATTCGGGCAACATCCTGCCCGGTCACGGCGGAATGCTCGACCGTTTCGACTCCTCGCTGATGGCGTTCCCTGCTGCTGTGGTATATCTGTACACACTCACGATTTTCTAAACCGTGAGTTGCGATTAATAAAAATCAGCAGACACTATTTGATAAATACTCGAATTAAATCGCCTGAGCGTCACAGTAATGATTGACGCTCAGGCGATTTTTTTGTTTATCGTTTGCCTGTCTCGCAAAAAAAGTGTAGATTTGCATTATGAACCGAACTTTCCATCATAACGTCAGCTTGCAGGGCATAGCCACGATAGTGTTGTTGGCAGTAGTAGCTCTGTGGTGTTTTCTTGTGCGCAGCGGAATCACTCCTGCGTTGGGTTTCGTGTGTCTGTTGCTTGGCGCGGCAGGTGTCGACCGCTTGGTGAACACCACCTACACATTCACCGCTGATGGCGACCTCGTCATCATTCGTGGCAGACTCGGCAAGAGCATAACGATAGCTGTAAACGAGATAATAGTGGCACGTGTGGTGCGCGGCACGCTGTTCACGGCACGCCACATCGTGATAGAATACGGTTGCGGAAAGATAACGTATGCGCAACCGCAGCAGGCAAGCGAATTCATCGAAGAGATACGGCGCAGACAGAGACAATATGAAGACAAGGATAATTAAGAAATGGACATCAACCATTACAAACAGGCATGAAAGACTATATATATAAATATGTATTGACACTCGTGGCGTTCTTCTTCGCTTCAGGAGCAACGGCACAGACAGATGTCGAGTTTGACGAAGACGACAGTTCGGCGGTTGCCGACACACTGATGCCCGACACGTTCAAGGTGGCGGAGCAGGCATTGCCGTGGAATATCGCCGTGGCAAAGCATCTGGACAACCTTCTTGAGCACGATATGTTCGAGACATCCACCGTCGGAATGATGGTGTACGACCTCGATGCCGACTCGGTGCTCTACAGTCACAATGCGCGTCTGCTTCTGCGTCCTGCATCGACAATGAAACTCGTCACGGCGATAGCAGCCATCGACCGCTTGGGTGGCAGCTACCAGTTCAAGACCGAGCTGTGCTACACCGGCGAGGTGAACGACCGCACGCTTACGGGCAATATCTACTGCGTGGGCGGCTTCGACCCACGCTTCAACTCCGACGATATGCGTGCCTTTGTTGAGGCTATACACAAGATGGGAGTCGACACCATACGTGGCAATATCTATGCCGACAAGTCGATGAAGGATGCCGACCAGTTTGGTGCAGGCTGGTGTTGGGATGACGACAACCCCGCGCTATCGCCGTTGCTCATCAGCAGGAAGGATTCGTTCGTAGAGCGTTTCGTCAGCGACCTCATTGCCGACAGTCTTGTTGTTGAGGCAAACGTTGGCGAGGCGCAACGTCCTGACAGTGCCTATTGCATCTGTCGTCGCTTCCACACCATCGACCAGATACTGATGCGCATGATGAAGAACAGCGACAACCTCTACGCCGAGTCGATGTTCTACCAGTTGGCTGCATCTACCGGCACCAGGCAGGCTTCGGCTAAGCAGGCACGCAGCGTAATCAATAGGCTGATATCTAAGGTAGGACTCAATCCGAAGCGTTACGAGATAGCCGATGGTAGCGGACTCTCGCTCTACAACTATCTCTCGGCTGAACTCGAAGTGCGCCTTCTGCGCTATGCGTTTCAGAACAACAATATATACATGCACCTGCGTCCGTCGCTGCCCATTGCCGGCGAGGACGGCACACTGCGCAAACGCATGACGGGTGTGTTCACCGCTGGCAACGTACGCGCCAAGACCGGCACCGTGCAGGGCGTGTCGTCGCTTGCCGGCTATTGCACGGCAGCCAACGGCCATCGCCTCGCATTCTCCATCATCAACCAGGGCATACAGCACCACAGCAACGGTCGTGCTTTCCAAGACCGTGTCTGCACTGTGCTCTGCCAACCGTAGCCTTTTTAAAAGAAAACCGAATTGTACGCTATAAACTATAAGACACTCATCGCCCAGGCACTCGGCTTTGAGCCTACCGCCGACCAGCGGCACGCCATCGACACCTTCGCCGAGTTTCTCGCCGACCGTGACGATCATGCTACGATGCTGCTACGCGGTTCGGCAGGTACGGGTAAGACGACACTCTCTGGTGCCATAGTGCGCACGATGCTCGCGTTGAAGCAGCGCGTTGTTCTGCTTGCGCCGACGGGTCGTGCCGCGAAAGTGTTCGCTTTGAACTCAGGCGTGCCGGCTTCCACCATCCATCGCCGCATCTACCGCCAGCAGTCGCTCGGCGGTTCGTTCTCGCTTGCTCCTAACATGATGACCGACACGCTGTTTCTAGTCGACGAGTCGTCGATGATAGCCAACGAAGGCTTGCGCGAGTCGGTGTTCGGCACGAGCTGTCTGCTCGACGACCTCATGCAGTTCGTCTATTCGGGTCGCAACTGCCGACTGGTGCTCATCGGCGACAAGGCGCAGCTGCCGCCAGTAGGCGAGGAGGAGTCGCCGGCTCTCTCCTCAGCGTTCATCTCTGGCTACGGACTCACCGTCTACGAAAGCGACCTGCGTGAGGTGTTGCGCCAGAGCCAGCAGTCGGGCATACTCTACAACGCCACGGTGATACGCCAGATGATTACGCACGACGAGGCGACAGCCCTGCCCAAGATACGCTTCAGCGGTTTCCCCGACATCGTATGCGTGCCCGGCGACGAACTCATCGAATCGCTCGCCACGAGCTATTCGCAGGTGGGCATGGACGAGACGATGGTTGTTACGCGCTCCAACAAGCGTGCCAATATATACAATCAGGGCATACGCAACCAAGTGCTTTGGCGTGAGGAGGAACTGACGTCGGGCGACTGGCTCATGGTGGTGAAGAACAGCTACTACTGGACCGAGCAGAAGAAGGCTGAAGACACGTCGGCACCGGCGTTCATAGCCAACGGCGACCGTGCCGTGATACAGCGCGTGCGCAACCGCCGCGACCTCTACGGCTTCCACTTCGTCGACCTCTGGCTGCAGTTCCCCGACTACGACAACTACGAGTTGCAGGTGACGGCACTCACCGACACGCTTGCCACCGAGGCGCCAGCGCTCACACGCGAACAGAGTCAGCAACTTTTCGACGAGGTGATGGCAGACTACGCTGATGTGCGCACCAAGCCCGAACGCTACAAGCGTCTGAAAGCCGATCCCTACTACAATGCGTTGCAGATAAAGTACGCCTACGCTGTCACGTGCCATAAGGCGCAGGGCGGACAGTGGGCGCACGTCTATGTAGACCAAGGCTATATGACCGACGAAATGCTCACGCCCGACTATATCCACTGGCTCTACACGGCTTTTACGCGCGCCACGGAGAAACTCTTCCTCGTTAATTGGCCTAAGACGCAAACGGAAGAGTAGCGGTTGTAGCCATTCTTTTTTAATATACCTCGAAAAAACACAACTTTTTCTGTAGCAAACTCCACCTTTTGTGCGTCTAAAGAGCAGAAAAAGTAATAAACAACAAGCATATGAACACAACAGAGCAACAATTCTCGCAGCTTGTGAGAGACAACCGTAGCACGATATACGCCGTGTGCTACATGTTCTCCAACGATGCCGACGAGGTGGCAGACCTCTTTCAGGAGGTGCTTGTCAAGTTGTGGAACGGATATGAGTCGTTCCACGGCAAGAGCGACGTCAAGACATGGATATACCGTGTCACCCTCAACACCTGCATCACCATCGACCGCAAGAAGCGAAGCCGCCGGAAAGCATTGCTGTCAATGGATGTCGACTATTTCAGCGATGAGGAGAAGTCAACCGCCCAAGTGCGTATGCTGCACGAGCGCATAGCCCGACTGCAGCCGCTCGACAGAGCCATCGTACTGCTCTGGCTCGAGCAAATCAGCTACGACGAGATAGGCGACATCGTAGGTCTGAGCGCAAAGAACGTGTCTGTGCGTCTGGCGCGAATAAGAGTGCAACTGAAGAACATGTCAAACGAATAAAAACAAGACCATTATGGAAAACAATAATCAAAACACCGAACTCGAGCTCATGCGCTCGCAGATGGAAGACTTCAAGGCGCAGCTCGACAAGCAGAAGATTGTGAACGAGAAGATGATTATAGGCTCGATGAAGAAGAGCATGTCGTGGATAAAGCGCTTCGTCTACTTTGAGTGCTGCCTCGTGTCGATCATCGCCGTGTCGTGGTTCGCTATCAAGGAGTTTGCCCATCTCTCGTGGCTCAACTATGCCTTCCTCATGACTGTGGTTATAGTAAACGTCATCGCCGACTATCGCATCAACGTTTCGGCTATCAGCGATGCCGACTACAGTCGCAACAACCTTCTCACCACCATCAAGAAGCTCACACGCATGAAGCGTCTGCGCTCTATAGACATGATGATTGAGATACCGGTAATGGTTGTCTGGCTCTTGTGGAGCGGCATAGAGGTGTGGATGTACATGCCAGCTGACGCGCCCGACTTTGCGCGAGCTGCTGCATACGGCGGCATTGTTGGCGGTGTCATCGGTGGCGTCTGCGGTTTGATTTTCGCCTTCCGCATCTTCCTCAAGATGCAGCGCACGAACGACGAAGTGATAAGTCAGATTAACGAGCTTAACGCATAAATTTCTCTCTCTTCTGCCCAGTACGTTGTGAAGTGTACTGGGCTTTTTATTTCTTAAGCCTTTTTGAATAGCCGAGCCACGAAGTTGGACCCTTCGAGCACCACCATGAAATTCCAGAAATAGAACATCTGCTCATCGTAGACATAGCTGAGCGCTGCGCCGAGGAGGCAGAAGACGAAGCAGGCGGGCGAATGTTTTTTAATTGCATCCATACAGTCGTCCGTAGACACCTTGCGTCTAAAGATGCCCACGATGCCCGCAACGAGCACTACGCCTAACACCACAGCCAAGCCGCACAATGCGTACCAGTAAGCGTTCCACTTGCCCAACAGCGGCTCCAGCGCAAAGAACAAAAGAAAAAGCGCGTAGCCCGCGTTTACCAATGATACCTTGTTTTTCATATTCTTATTACGGTTTGTTTAATTCTGCAAATTTAAGTAAAAGAGTTGTTACCGGCAAGCGCTGCGCCGCATTTTTATCCGCGCCACCTTTGCCGAATGGAATTTTATTAATACATTTGCATTAGACATACAGATTATAAACAACAACGATATGAAGACACTCAAGACTATCCTTATGGCTTTGGCGCTCATCGCAGCTCCCGCAGCCATCCGTGCGCAGGCACCGACAGAAGCTCCTGCGGCTACGGTTACAGACCTCGACCAGAAGTACGCCACCGACCTGCTGAAGGCAGGCGCAGACGCGCCCGACATCACGCTGAACACCATCGACGGCAAGCCTTTCGCGCTGAAAGACCTGCGCGGACGCTACGTAGTGCTCGACTTCTGGGCTTCGTGGTGCCCCGATTGCCGCAAGGACTCGCCGTTCATCATGCAGCTCTACAAGAAGTTCGGTGCCAAGGGCGTGGCTTTCGTGGGCGTGTCGTTCGACAAGAACCTCGAGTCGTGGAAGAACGGCGTGGCTAAGCTCGGCATCGAATACACGCAGGTGAGCGACTTGAAGCCGATGCGCGAGTCTCCCGTGGCTGAAGCTTACCACGTGAAGTGGATACCTACCGTCTACGTCATCGACCCACAGGGCAAGGTGGTGCTCGCCACTGTCGTGTCTGACAAGGTGAGCGCATATCTCCACTCCGTTTACCCCGACTGCGCCGAGTAGGATGACGCTGACAACAGACATATTGCACATATGGTTCAGGCAGTTCAACGCCGATTATTTCGGCGATGAGCTGCCTGTGCCTCGTATTGCGCTGTCGAAGGCTCGCACCCGTCTGGGCACTATGTCGTGCCGCCGTGTGCGCAAGCTGCTGCGCTGGACGTACACCGACTTCACTATACGCATCAGCACCTACTACGAATGCTCGGAGCGCGAGTTTCAGGAGACGCTGCTGCATGAGATGATACATCTTTATATAGCGTATCACAATATCACCGATACATCGTCGCACGGCAAAGAGTTCCGTCAGATTATGCAGCGGCTGAACAGCGAACACGGCTGGCACATCACCGTCTCGACATCGATGCACAAGCATAAGCTCACACCGTCCAACCCCGATAACTCTCCTGCTTCTTTTCTTGTTCTTGCCCTTGTGCTTGACGATGACACCCGGATGCTCTCGGTTGTCAATGTGCGTTCGGCACTGAAGGTAGATGCGTTGGCACGCCGCACACATCGCGTCGCCGAACATCGCTGGTATATGTCGCAAGACCCTTACTTCCGCGACTTCACCTGCGTGCGTTCTCTGCGTGCGCGCCGTGTTTCTATAGACGTATATAACGAAAAAACGGCTGCCATGCAGCCGTTAGCGTTGAAGGAACCGTAACCCTCCGCGCAAGATATTGTTAGAGATACGCCGTTGCGTATCGCTTATGTTGTTGTAGCCTTTGCGTAGCAGACTGTGTCCCATACCTCTCCATTCAGATTGCAGACCGAACATGTCGAGCATGGTAGGGTAGAGGTCAATCTGGTTTATACTTCCCACGTAGAACATTTCGGCAGCGATGTGCGTGTTGGCTATTATCAGTGGCAGGCTCATCGACCAGTCGTCCATGCCCAAGCTGCCCTCCTTCGGTTCGTGGTCGGAGCAGACTATGAGCACGGTGTTGTCATACTGCCCACTGCGTTTTAGATAGGCTATGTAGCGTTCTATCTGCAAGTCGGTGTAGAAACACTTGTCGAGATAGTGGCAGAATTCTGCAGAGAAGCGACTCGGGTAGTTGAACGGTGACCTCACGGGTGTCTCGGCGAGGAAGTCGGTGTCGTAGCTGCCGTGCATGCTGAGCGTTAGTATTATGTTCATGTATGGTTCTTGCAGTTTTACGTTCTGCAGTCGGTTGAATATCTCCTCGTCTTGACACCAGTAACCGTTCTCGTAGTTGCCCAGTTCTATCGTATGGTCTATGCCGTAGCTGAGGTTAGCCTCGTTCTGATGCCAGAAGAAGCGGTTCGTAGGTATAGTGATATACGTGTGATAGCCCTTCTGTTCGTGCAGCAGTCTGGGCAGAGCCGCCATGCGGTTCTTTATGATGCGCTGCACCGACATCTCCGATTGGAGCGGCAGCAGTCCCGTGAAGTAGGAAATCTGCGCATCGCTCGACTCTCCGCCTCCGCGGTTAGATGTGACGTTGAGATTGTGGTAGTTTCTCGGATCTCTCATCAGCTCGTTGAGGCAGGGGGTCACCTCCTTGCCATCAATCTTCATCTGCGACGCCACCGACAGATATGACTCTACCATGATGAACACCACGTTCGGTTTACCCTTTACGCGTAGCGACTCGGGCAGCGGCTTAGCGTCTGCCGCTTTCTGCTTTATGAAAGCGCCTATCTCGCGCACTTCCGCGTCGCTCAGTTCTACGTTCTTCGATGCACTTGCTATGTTGCCGTACACCTGCCCGAGGAGTATACCGTTGCGCATGATGGCATATTCCTGGTTGAACATGAATTCCAGTTTCGTGTCCTCCCTGAAATCTATACTGTCTATCCATGCTTTCACATCGTCAGCCGTGCGCCAGTGAACGGCAAGTTTCAGCGTGTAGAGCACGCAGGGCAGAACTATAAGTGTCAGCACCCAAAGCAAGTCGCGGCGCGTGCGCTTCGGTTCGATACGTCTAACGCCCCAACCGAACAGCAGTGTCGTAACCACGAGCAGCAGGTCGGTCCAGCAGAATGCGTGTGGCACGTATTGCATCCACCAAGAACCTCTGAAGTTGGCAGCCTCGTCGAGCACATCGGGTGTTATGTAGCGGTTGAAGAAGCGCGAGTAGACCATGTTTGCCACCACGAATACCATCAGTGTTGAGTAAGTGAGCACGAATGCCGACTTGCGCCTGCCCGCCGTGCACAGTAAGAATAACAGCAGTGTAGCCGCCACGTCTATCCATGCGCTCAGAAACGGTCGGGTGCCGCACCACTCGGACGAAATCTTAGAGAAGTAGACCTCGTAGTGCATGTAGCCCACGTTGATATACATAAGAAGGCACAAGAAGAGCATCAGAAGATGCTCTCTTGTGCCTTTTCTATTCAGGATTTCTGCTATATTTTTCAATATTTTGTTGGGTTGTTGCTTGAATAATGTCATTGGGCGGCGTTCGCAATCCGATCGGACGGCGGACGGAATCTGATCGGATGGCGGACGGAATCTGATCGGACGGCGAACGCGAGCGGTGGGATTACTTTGCAGGAATCTCTGCAAGAGTTTTCTTAACAAGCTCCCAGAACGGTGCGATTGTCTTGATGAGGCAACGCTCCGATGTGGTGTGAGGCGAGCGCATGGTCGGACCGAACGACACAACATCGAGATGCGGATATTTGCCGAGGATGACAGAGCACTCCAAACCAGCGTGGTCTACCTGCTCGATAGCCTCCTCGCCGAAGAGTTCGCGGTAGTGCTGCTCCATGAGGTGCAGAATCTCGCTGTCTGTGTTTGGATCCCAGCCGCCGTAGCTGCCGCTCATCTCCACCTTCATGCCAGCCATCGAGAATGTAGACTCGAGCGTGGTGGCGATGTACTCCTTCATGCTCTCGTTAGCCGAGCGTGCGAGCAGCTTGAAGTAAGCGTGACCGCCCTCGATGTCGATGATGGCGAGGTTAGAAGAAGTCTCAACAACAGTGGGGAATACCGGAATCATGCGCAGTACGCCGTTGTGGCAGCCGTAGATAGCATCGAGCAGGTTGTCCTGAATCTCCTCAGGTGTCTCGAAAGCCGGTGTCTCCACGTCCTCGGTGAAGAACTGAATGTTCTCCTCTATAGTGCGGAACTCGTGGTTGAACAGCTTGCGCCATTCCTCTACGTTCTCCTTCAGTGCCTCCACGTTCTCCTTCGGCAGTGTGAGCACCACCTCGCACTCGAACGGGATAGCGTTGCGCATTGTGCCGCCGTGCCATGTAGCCAGGCGCGCGCCGTACTCGGCGATTGCCTCGTGCACGAAGCGAGCCATGAGCTTGTTGGCGTTGCCACGACCCTCGTTGATCTCCAGTCCAGAGTGTCCGCCCTTCAAGCCCTTCAGCAGAACCTTAACGGCTGCGTCATCCTTGTCGGTCTCCACCTCCTTGTAGGCGAGTGTGGCTGTGATATCGATGCCACCAGCCGAACCTATCACGAATTTGCCCCATGTCTCAGAGTCGAGGTTGAGCAGGATGTCGCCCTGCAGCTCGTCGCATGGCAGGTCGTTAGCGCCGAACATGCCAGTCTCCTCGTCGGCAGTGATAAGACCCTCAACCGGTCCGTGAACCAGTGTCTTGTCCTCCATGACAGCCATGATGGCAGCTACGCCGATGCCATTGTCCGCACCGAGCGTTGTGCCCTTGGCACGTACCCACTCGCCGTCTACGTAAGTCTCGATAGGGTCGGTCTCGAAGTTGTGTGTCGACTCCTTGCTCTTCTGCGGCACCATGTCCATGTGAGCCTGAAGGATAACACCCTTCTTGTTCTCCATACCAGCTGATGCGGGTTTGCGCATCACAATATTTCCGGCAGCATCCTTGAAGCCTTCCACGCCTACGCGTGCTGCGAAGTCGAGCAAGAACTGCTGTACTTTTTCAAGATGACCTGATGGGCGCGGCACCTGTGTCAGTGCGTCGAAGTTGCGCCAGATACACTCGGGGTTAAGGTTTCTGATTTCACTCATAATGTTAAGGTTTTAAGTATGATAATATGTTGAGGTGTTGAGATGTTGAGGTGTTGAGATGTTGAGATGTTGAGGTGTTGAGATGGTGAGATATGTTGTTGTTATGTTGTTATGTTGAGATGGTGACAAATGCATATGTCAACACATCAACATCACACCATCACACCACCTTTTGTCCTGGTAAAGGACAAAACAGTCCATGCGTATACGCCGAGCACCACGACGAGCAGCGTCTGCACCGAGTGGACGATGAGCACAAAGTTGAGCGCGTCCACGTCGCCAACGCCGTAGAGGATGAGCATCGTCTTCACTGCGAAGTGCCACGGACCTGCACCATTAGGTGTAGGCACGATGACCGCTATGCTGCCCACGATGAACGTGACGAGAGCACACGCCATACCTAAGTGTGCCGTAGCCTCGAAGCAGAAGAACGTGAGATAGTAGTGGAGGAAGTAGCTCGCCCAGATGCCTACGGTGAACGCCACGAAGAGCCACGGGTGCTTCACGGTGCGTATGGACATAATGCCCTGCCAGATGCCACGTATCATGTCGCGCACCTTATTATATATGGCGAAACGTCGCAGCAGATACCATGCGAGTATGAACACAGCTATCGCACAAACGGCAGTCACGGCGTAGCCAGCGGCAGAGAATTTAGAGAGGATTGACTCGAGGTTGGTGCCCGTCTCGGTAAAGAACGTGTTGAAGACGTGCAGTTGTAGAAAAAAGGTAATGAGGGCGATGAGCATGACAAGAGCCGAGTCGATGGCTCGCTCCATGACCACCGTGCCCAATGCCTTCGGGAACGACACTCCGTCGTAGCGTCGCAGTATGCCGCAGCGTGCGAACTCGCCGATGCGCGGCACTATAAGACTGACGGCATACGAGAGGAATATCGAGTTGATGCTCGTCGATGTGCGTGGATTCTCACCGATAGGTTCGAGGGTGAGGTGCCAGCGCCATCCGCGGAACATCTGCGCCAGTATGCCGAACGGGAACGATAGCAACATCCAAGTCCAGTTCATGCCGTGCATGAGCGTGTCTGCCACGGTCTTGAAGTCGAAATCGCGGTACATCCAGTAAAGGATAAGTCCGCCGAGCATTATCGACAGACTTACCTTTAATGAGTTGTTTATTAGTTTCTTTATTTCCAATGAACCCTTATTTATACATTGATTTTATAAAGTTAGGGGCGTTTAGAATACGAATGTGCGTATGAGATAGTAGCTTACGATACCAGCCAGATAGCCCACGAACGCAATCCATGTGATGCGCTTCATGTACCATCCGAAGGTGATCTTCTCCAAGCCCATTACTACCACGCCGGCAGCCGAACCGATGATGAGCATCGAACCGCCAACGCCAGCACAGTAGGCGAGCAGCTGCCAGAAGATGCCGTCGACAGCCATGTCGCCCGTAGGAGCAACCGGATACATACCCATGCAACCAGCAACGAGCGGAACGTTGTCGACGATGCTCGAAAGCACACCGATGATGCCCGTCACGAGGTAGTGGTTGCCGTCGAAGAAGGTGTTCAGACCGTCGCCTAAAGCGGTGAGCACGCCTACCTCAGAGAGGCACGAAACAGCCATGAGGATGCCGAGGAAGAACAGAATGGTAGACATATCTACGCGCGAGAGCAGGTTGGTAACGCGCTTCTGTGTGCCCTCGTCGTCGTGTCCGCGGTGCAAGTGGCGGTAGAACAACTCAGTGGTTGTCCACAGCACGCCCAATACGAGCAGAATACCTACGAACGGAGGCAAGTGTGTGATACTCTTGAACACCGGCACGAACATCAAACCGCCTACACCAATCCAGAACACAGCCTTACGCTGACGCTCAGTGAAGTCGCCAACAGAAGCGTCAGCACCCTCCTTTATCTCCGGCATGTGGAGTTCGCCCTTAAGCTGATACTGCAGGATGAACGCCGGAATAATCATTGACACAAGCGACGGCACGAGTATCTCGCTGATTACTCCAACCGCTGTGATTAGCCCCTTGTTCCAAAGCATGATGGTCGTTACGTCGCCGATAGGTGAGAACGCGCCACCCGAGTTGGCTGCTATGATGACGAGCGAGGCGTAGATGAGTCGGTCGTTGCGCTCGGTGACGAGCTTGCGCAGAATCATGATCATGACGATACTCGTTGTGAGGTTGTCGAGTATGGCTGAAAGGATGAATGTCAAGAAGGCGATGCGCCAGAGAAGCGTGCGTTTCGAACTGGTTTTCATCACCTTGCGTACCCAGTTGAATCCACCGTTCTGGTCTACAATCTCTACGATAGTCATAGCTCCCATGAGGAAGAACAGCGTTGTAGAGGTGTCGCCCAAGTGCTCCTGAATGATAGAAGTCACTGCTGCTGCCATACCGCTAAGGTCGCCAGTGTACCCGTGTATAGCGGTGAGATACTGCATCGGGTCGAACATATAGAGCGTCCAGCACGCAACAAACATCAGCAATGCGATGGCTGCCTTATTCACTTTCAACAGGCTTTCGGTAGCTATACACGCATAGCCGAGCACGAACGCCACAATAATCATAATGGTTAGAGTAGTCATGAGTTTTTTTGATTGTTAGCTTTATTTTGTTGTTAGTCTTTTTTCTTTCTTGATTTGATCACCTGGCGCTGTGTGATCACTCCGTCGGCATACTCCTTCGGCGACATGCCACGGTTGTTCTTAAAGCATCGGTTGAAGTAAGGCACGTCGTTGAAGCCCACCATGTAGCAGACATCGGTGATGCTGAGCTTACCATCGCGCAGCAGAGAGCACGCGCGGTCGACACGCAGCTTGTTGAGATAGGTGATGTAGGTCTGTCCCGTAGCCTTCTTGAAGAAGGTGCAGAACGACGAGCGGTTCATGCCCACGTGGTTGGCTATCATGTCGATGGTGATAGAACTTGCGTAGTTCTCCAGCGAGAACTCCTTCACCTTATTGATGCGGTCGGACGTGCGGTCGGTTTCGGCGAAACGACCGATTACTATACCATCGCTCTCGTGCTTAGAGAGCAGCAGGATGATGCGGAAGATGTATGGCAGCAACTCCGACATCTTCTCTGTACGCATACGAAGCATCATCTCGGTCATCTCTTCAAGCGTTTTGCCGCTGAATGTGATGACAGAAGAAACTGATTTGAGCTGCTCCAGGCGTTCCGTAATCTCGGGGAAAGCACTCGCACAGCGGTCGATAAACTCAGTCTTGAACGACAATGTGGCATATTCTATTCTGCCGCATTCGTCGGTATAATGGTTGTCGTATGTCCAACAATGGGGGATGTGCGGCGGAATAAAAGCAAGGTCGCCATCGCTAAATTCACTTGTTTCGTCGCCAAGAGTGCGTGTTCCCTTGCCATGCACTACATAGGTGAGCTCCCATGTGTCTTGTTTGTGGAGGGATATAACGTCGCTCGGACTAATGGCGACACTGTCAAACTTGTATAAATTCATAATGTTAAATAATAGATACCTTGTTGTTGTTATTATATCAGAGTGCAAATATACGGCAAATAATCCATACTTTTGCATCTTCTTGGTGTTATATTTGCTTATTTAACAATAATAAACAAGCAAATATCATAGTTTAAAATGAATATATTTACATGATGTGGCAACTTGTAATGTTAATTGTTGAATAAATGTTAGCGGTGTAGATTTTTTTTTATATCTTTGTCTGAAGAATACTTAAGTGTAGATAAGTATAGACAAAAAGCTAACTCTATGAAATATTCCGAATACATAAAGCAGATAGAAATCGACTCGTTGTGGAGCGGTAAGCGTCACATCGTGTGGAATCTTGACCGTAAAGTGAATATCCTCAGCGGCATCAATGGTGTCGGCAAGAGTACTATATTAAATAAGGTGATTAGAGGATTGTCGGCCGGTGGCGAGTTTCCGAGCCACATGCTCAAAGGCGTTCGCCTCACCGTTGAGCCGGAAGATGCACGCTGGATACGCTACGATGTCATCCGCTCGTTCGACCGTCCGCTGCTTAACCTCGACGCTGTGGGCAAGCTGAACACCGCGCTGAGCGACCTCACCACCGAGCTCGACCTGCAGCTGTTCTTCCTGCAGCGCAAGTATCTCGACTATCAGGTGAACATTGGCAACCGTATCATCGCCAGCCTGCAGAGTGGCGAGGCTGATGCAGCACTTCAGGCGCAGCAGATTTCCGCACCGAAGACCACGTTCCAGAACCTCATTGACGACCTCTTCTCGCAGACTGGCAAGAAGATTGTGCGCACGGAGAATGAGATACGCTTCTCGCAGATTGGCGAGACGCTAACGCCCTACCAGCTATCGAGTGGCGAGAAGCAGATGCTCGTCATACTGCTCACCGTGCTCGTGGAAGATCAGCAGCCCTACGTGCTGTTCATGGACGAGCCGGAGGTGAGCCTGCACATCGACTGGCAGCAACGTCTCATCGACCTGATTCTCACGCTCAACCCCAACGTGCAGATTATTCTCACCACCCATTCGCCGGCGGTGATAATGAACGGTTGGGCTGATTGCGTGACAGAAGTGTCGGATATAACAGATTGAAAATGGGCAAGCGTCTTACAGATTGCATAACATCGCAATACATAGGAGCGGCAAACCGTCTGAACTCGAAGAAGGCACGCCGACGCATCGTGGCTTATGTGGAAAGCTACGACGACATATTCTTTTGGCGCTCCGTTCTCACACGCTTTGAGAATGATGAACGCTATTTTGAGGTGTTGCTACCTTCGCGTCTTGAGCACCTGGAGCGAGGCAAGAAGGCTGCGATAATGAGCATGATAGCTACGGGTGGAGTGGGCAAGAACATGATAGCGTGCGTTGATGCCGACTACGACTATGTGGCGCAGGGCGCAACGCTCTCGTCGAAGGCTATACTCGAAAACCCCTACATATTCCACTCCTACGCTTACGCTATAGAAAACATGCAGTGCTACGCCCCGTCGCTACACAACGTGTGCGTAGCCGTCACGCTCAACGATGCGCAGAAGTTCGACTTCGAAGCGTTCCTTGCCGACTTCTCCACAACCATCTTCCCGCTCTTCGTGTGGAACGTGTGGTCATACCGCAACGCTGCAGAACGTCGGTTCACCATCTCCGACTTCGTTCGGTCGATAGAGATGGGCAGTCTGTCGCCCGAGAACGCTTCGGCTGCGATAGCGCAGTTGCGTCGCCGTGTGGCTCACAAGGTGAAGACGCTGCAAAGCCAGCACCCAGGTGCTAAGGAGAGCTATCTGAAGGTGAAGGAGTCTTTGCGCGAGCTTGGCATCGTGCCTTCCGAAACTTACCTATATATACAAGGTCATCACCTATTCGACAAGGTGATTGTGCCACTGATGAAGAAGGTGTGCAACACGCTGGTACGCGAACGCGAACGCGACATAAGCAGGCAGAGCGTACACGCTACGCAGCAACGCAACGAACTCTCGTGCTACACGTCGAGCGTTGGCAGCGTGGAGTATAGTCTGCGCCGCAACGTGGGCTATGTGGCATCGGAGCAATACCGTCGCATCGTCAGCGACCTTGAAAAGTTCCTCGACAATACGTCGGATGCTACAACATCACCAACTAATCTCAACACCTCACCATCTCACCCCCTCACCATCTCACCATCTCACCCCCTCACCATATAATAACATTAACAACAAATACATAAAATGAAGAAAACGACATTAGCTTTAGGCTTATGCCTCGCGCTTGCTACAACCGCAGGCGCACAGAAGCAGGGCGGCATATCAGCCTCGATGCTTCAGCAGATTGAGAAATCGCAGGGTTCAACCGCTACGAACAAGGCTCTGTTCAACGCCGTGGCTTCCAACCGTATTGACAACCTCGCAAAGAACTTCTCAAACCGCAATACGTTCGACACACACTTTAGCGTAGAAACCACAAAACAGTCTATCCACGACCAGAAGAGTTCGGGACGTTGCTGGATGTTCTCGAGCTTCAACGTGTTCCGTGCCGACTTCGCACGCCACCACGCCGACTCGCTTTCGGTGGAGTTCTCTCACGACTATCTCTTCTTCTACGACCAGTTGGAGAAAGCGAACCTCATGCTGCAGGGTGTCATCGACAACGCCAAGAAACCTATGGACGATGTTCGTGTACAGTTCTTCTTCAAGAATCCGCTTAACGACGGCGGCACATTCTGTGGCGCTGCCGACCTTGCTCCGAAATACGGACTCGTGCCTAAGTCGGTGCAGCCGGAGACCTTCTCTGCCGAGAACACATCCAAGATTTCATCGCTCATCTCCTCAAAGCTCCGCGAGTACGGCTTGGAGCTTCGCAAGATGGTGGCTGACGGCAAGAAAGCACAGGCTATCGACGCACGCAAGACAGAGATGCTCTCAACCGTTTATCGTATGCTTGCCATGGCATTGGGCGAGCCAGTGAAGGAGTTCACATACCAGTTCCGCAACCGTTGTGGTGAGCCTGTGGGCGAACCGCGTCGCTACACTCCGCTTGAGTTCTACAACGAGACAGTAGGCCATCAGCTCGCAGGCACATTCATCATGGTGATGAACGACCCGCGCCGTCCGTATCACAAGACATACGAGGTGGAGTACGACCGCCACGTGTACGACGGTACCAACTGGAAGTATCTCAACCTGCCGATGGAGGATATAGCAAAGCTCGCCATCGCTTCGCTTAAGGATGGCAAGAAGATGTACTCGTCTTACGATGTTGGCAAGCAGTTCGATCGCGAGCTTGGCTATCTCGACACCGAGAACTTCGATTACGCTTCGCTCTTCTCTACAACATTCCCGATGAACAAGGCTGACCGCATCGCTACATTCGACAGCGGATCTACCCACGCCATGACTCTCGTAGCCGTAGACCTCGACAAGGACGGCAATCCGTTGAAGTGGAAGGTTGAGAACAGCTGGGGTCCGAACAACGGCGCACAGGGCTGCCTCATCATGTCTAACCGCTGGTTCAACGAGTACATGTTCCGTCTTGTAGTCGACAAGAAGTACGTACCCGAGAACTTGCAGAAGGAGTTCGAGCAGAAGCCGGTTATGGTTATGCCTGAGGACCCGTTGTTCGGTGAGGACGATTAAACAGAACACTTATAATACAACAAAACAACAGAAACAAATACACTATGGAACCATTAAAGTTCAACGCACTCCTTAAGTCAACCATCTGGGGTGGTGAGAAGATTATTCCGTTCAAGCACCTCGACGTGCAGCAGGAAAACGTAGGCGAAAGCTGGGAAATCTCTGGCGTGCCAGGCAACGAGACAGTAGTTGCTAACGGCGAGTACGCAGGCAAGAAGCTCAACGAACTCGTACACGAGCTGAAGGGCAAACTCGTAGGCGAGGCTAACTATCAGCGTTTCGGCGACGAGTTCCCGTTGCTCATCAAGTTCATCGACGCACGCCAAGACCTCTCTATACAGGTGCATCCTACCGACGAAATTGCAAAGCGCCAGGGCAAGGAGCGCGGCAAGACCGAGATGTGGTATCTGCTCCCGTCGGATGCTGATGCTACACTGCTCTGCGGTCTGAAGCAGCAGATCACTCCCACCCAGTACGCAGAGATGGTGGAGAACGACACCATCTGCGACGCTATCTCACGCTACGACGTTAAGGAAGGCGACTGCTTCTTCCTCCCCGCAGGCCGCATCCACGCCATCGGCACCGGCTGCTTCCTCGCAGAGATACAGCAGACATCCGACGTGACATATCGCATCTACGACTTCAAGCGCAAGGACAAGGACGGCAACTACCGCGAGCTGCACACAAAGCAGGCTGCAGAGTGCATCAACTACAACGTTGAGAGCAACTACCGCACAGAGTACACGCCGGAGAAGAACCAGGGCGTATCGCTCGTGCAGTGTCCTTACTTCAACACAGCCGTTTACGATCTCGACGAGCCTATGACTATAGACTACTCTGAGCTCGACAGCTTCGTTATCCTTATCGGCTTGAAGGGCGAAGGCACCATCACCGACAACGAGGGCAACGTCACAACGCTGCGTGCCGGCGAGAGCATCCTCGTTCCGGCTACTACCGAGACACTGAAGGTTGAGGGCAATGTCAAGTTCCTTGAGACATACGTGTAGTTGTAACAAACATTTAAATTCTTGATGTAAATCGGCATTTTTGCCTCATTCACTTGGGGGTTATAAATTAAATGCGTAACTTTGCATCGTAATATGTTAGAAGAAACCGATTTTCAACTAACTTATAACTGCTTATTTAGTTACAACTACTACTACAAACAAACACAGACGTGCCCCGATGAGATGTCGGGGCACGTTTTATAAACAATAATCAGTACGCGCAGTTGTAATTAACAACAGCACACACATGCCCCCTTATTAAACTTGAAAATTTAATCAACTAAATAATTATCGCTATGAGATTAATCATTGAAAAGGACTACGACCAGCTCTCAAAGTGGGCAGCTGAGCACGTTATTGAACGTATCAACAAGTTCAACCCGACACCCGACCACAAGTTCGTTCTCGGTTTGCCTACAGGTTCTTCACCAATCGGTATGTACCGCGCATTGGCTGAGGCTTGCAAGGAGGGTCGTGTTTCATTCAAGAACGTCCTTACTTTCAATATGGACGAGTATGTAGGTCTGCCCGAGTCGCACCCGGAGAGCTACCACTCATTCATGGCTAAGAACTTCTTCGACCACGTTGACTGCCCGAAGGAGAACATCCACATCCTCAACGGCAACGCAGAGGACCTCGAAGCTGAGTGCGCTCACTACGAGCAGATGATTGAGGAAGCAGGCGGCATCGATCTCTTCATCGGTGGTATCGGTCCTGACGGTCACATCGCATTCAACGAGCCGGGTTCTTCACTCACATCACGCACACGTCAGAAGACTCTTACAACTGACACTATCGTAGCCAACTCTCGTTTCTTCGACAACGACGTTAACAAGGTGCCGACAACAGCCCTCACAGTAGGTGTTGGCACAGTGATGTCAGCTCGCGAGGTGATGATCCTCGTAAACGGTCACAACAAGACACGCGCGCTTCAGGCAGCTGTTGAGGGTCCGGTTACACAGATGTGGACTATCTCTGTTCTTCAGCTCCACCAGCACGGCATCATCGTAGCTGACGAGGCTGCTACAGACGATCTCAAGGTTAGCACATACCGCTACTTCAAGGATATCGAGAAGAACAACCTTTAAAAAGTAAAAAAGTAAAAGAGTAAAAGAGTAAAAGAGTAAAAAGTGCTTCTTACTCTGTTACTCTTTTTCTTTTTACTTTTCATCTTTGTTCAAAAACTTCTATGTTTTGAAACTAAAGAAAGTTCTTTTTACTTTTTTACTTCTTTACTTTTAAAATTATGGCAAATACATTAGAAATAAAGAAACTCTCAGCTACTTCTGTCAGTGCTGCAGACATCTGCCGCGTGCTCGATGAGGCTCACATTGGTTTCGTGGCTGTTGGCAACCACTGCTGGGCTGAGGCTTTCCCTTACCGCCCCACGATGGAGGTACGCATGGCTCACAACGGCAAGCAGCTGCTCATCAACTACCGCGTCACCGAGGAGTGTGTGCGCGCAGTGGCTCCACACGACGACGGTAACGTTTGGGAGGACTCATGTTGCGAGCTCTTCCTCTCGCCCGTAGCCGACGGCACCTACTACAACCTCGAGTGCAACGCAGCAGGCACCTTGCTCATTGGTTTTGGTGCTAAGCGCGAGGGACGCGAGCGTGCTCCGCAGGCAGTGCTCGACAAGATTGACCGCTGGTCTTCAATGGGACGCGCTCCTTTCGACGACATCGCCGGCGAACGCACATGGCAGCTCTGCCTTGCCGTGCCCGTAGAGGCTTACTATCAGCACTCGCTCCCGTCGTTCGACGGCTTGAAGGTGAAGGGCAATGTGTACAAGTGCGGCGACAAGCTGCCTCATCCTCACTTCCTCTCGTTCTTCCCCATCGACCTTCCGAAACCCGACTTCCATCGCCCCGACTTCTTCGGTAGCGTGGAGTTTGAATAATGCTGTCTAACTTTACTCCCGACGCTTGCCAGCGCGAGGTGATAGAGGCGCAGGGTGGATTTCATCTTGTGCTTGCATCGCCTGGTTGTGGCAAGACGCAGATACTAACAGAGCGCATACGCCGTGCCCACGATGTTGAGGGGGTGGCGTATGCCGATATGTTGTGCCTCACGTTCACCAACCGTGCAGCGCGCGGAATGCTCGAACGCATCAATGCGAACATTGCTGACAGTAGTGTCGGCGACGTGTTCGTGGGCAATGTACACCGCTTCTGCTCGAAGTTTCTGTTTGGAAACGGACTTATAGCAGCCGAGTCGAGCGTCATCGATGAGGACGATGCCATCTCTATCCTTGCGCGATACATAGGCGAGGACGAGTATTCGGTGCTTGGCGACTTCAAGCGCCGACGCGAATACTCCGTGATATTCCACCTTGAGAGCATGATGCACCAGATTGCTATGGGGCATCCGAAGGCGTTGCGCACCAACACCGAATGCATCAATGCCGACGACGTGAAGGCGATGCAGCGCATCTGCAGCGTGCGTGGCTGCGCGTTCGACGCGGCGGCGATGGTCGACATATATAATAATGTGGAGACATATCGCGACCTGACCACTGCCGACACCGCCGACTATGGCGACTATCAGATAATCCACCGCCTGCTGCGCAAGATGCAGCTGGCGCAGCAGTATCATCAGTACAAGAAGCAGAACAACCTGCTCGACTTCCACGACCTGCTGCTTTTCACCTATGATGCGCTGAACGCCGATGCAGCGCAGACCGAGTACAAACGCTACACGTGGGTGCAGGTAGACGAGGTGCAGGATCTCAACCAGTTGCAGCTGGCTATCATAAAGCTCCTCACCGCACGTGCCTACCGCACGGTGATGTTCCTCGGCGACGAGCAGCAAGCCATCTTCTCGTTCATGGGCGCGAAGCTCGACACGCTCACCGCACTCAAGCAGCAGTCGGCTTGCCAGCTGCATCACCTCTCGGTGAACCATCGCTCGCCGAAGTATCTGCTCGACATCTTCAACACCTTCGCAGCCGAAGAGCTGCATATCGACCCTGCGCTGCTGCCCGATGCCGGACTGCAGTTGCAAGCCCCTCTGCTCGGCAACGAGTTGGCATTGCTTTACAGCGAGACCTACGAGCACGAGGTGCGCGACTGCGTGCAGTTTGTCGACCGTCTCCGCACAATGTTCCCCGAGTCGACCACCGCGCTCATCGTCAATGCCAACCGCGACGCAGAGGATATCAGTGGCGAGCTCACACGCCGTGGTATCGGACACTTCAAGGTGTCGGGTTCCGACCTCTTTTCATCGCCCGAACTGAAGCTGCTGCTTGCGCATCTCGCTGTGCTCAACAACGAGTTCAACTTCCTTGCGTGGGCACGCCTTGTGAAGGGGGTGGGCGTGTACGAGACGAATGCTTCTGCGCGCAACTTCGTGCGTGCTCTGTTCGACCGTGCCATCCTGCCGTCCGACCTGCTGCGCTCTGCCACAGACGAGGCTGACGGGCAAAACGCCACCACCACCTACTTGCAGCGTTTTGTGCGCAGTTACGAGGAGCAGACCATCGTTGTGTTCGACACCGAGACCACCGGATTGAATGTCTTTGAGGATGATATCCTTCAGATTGCTGCCGTGAAGATGCGCAACGGCGTGGTCGTGCCCGGCTCCGAGTTTTGCGTGTACGTAGAAACCGACCGCGAGATACCAGCCATGCTTGGCGACATTGTCAACCCCATCATCGAGGAGCGCAAGCATCACACGCTGCTCTCGCACCACGCTGCACTCCGTATGTTCATGGAGTATGCCGACGGATGCCGCCTGCTCGGACACAATGCCGACTACGACTGGCACATCCTCGACCATAACCTGCGCCGCTACGCACCCGAGTACGACCTGCACGAGTCGCACGCCGACTATCTCGACTCGCTTCGCCTTGTACGACTGCTGCATCCCGAGCTGCGCGAGCACAAGCTGAAGTCGCTGCTCACGGTGCTCGGCTTGGAGGGTACGAACTCGCACCTTGCCGACGACGACGTGAACGCAACGCGCAGCGTCGTCGTGCATTGCTACAAACAAGCAAAGGAAAGGGTAGAGGGGCAGCGCACGTTCCTTAGCGATGCCCGTGTGCGTCAGCGTGTCGATATATTGCGCCGCAATTACGGCGAGATATATCGTTCGGCTTGCGAGCGTATGTACGTAAGAGATGCGGTTACCTCTTGCTTTGTTGGTGCACTTCTTGCTCTGGCAAGCGACAAAAGCCGAGCGGAGACAAGTGCACCCCCGGCGTTGGTTGCCGAGTTGCAACGCTTCTACGACGCGCTCCTTGCCGACAACATGATACAGCCGATTAGCGGCTTGCGCTACGTCACGGCTTATCTCTCTAAGGATATGATTGATAGCACAGCGGAGCCGTCGCTCTACGAGCAACTCTCCAACCACGCCATGGAGATAAGTACGCTGAAGGAAGCCGACCTCTGCGGAAGCAGTAGCATCGACGAGCGCATCTTCGTCACGACAATACACAAGGCGAAGGGTTTGGAGTTCGACAACGTCATCATCTTCGACGCTGTCGACGGACGTATGCCCAACTTCTACAGTCGCAACAACCCGCGCCTCTTGGCTGAGGATGCACGCAAGTTCTACGTAGCCCTCTCGCGAGCGCGTTCTCGTCTGTACATATCGCAGTGCATACGTCGGTACGATTATCGCAATATGCCGCATGACGTGTTCACGACACCATTCATGCGGCATATAGCTAAGTATTTTCAATCCAATATAAGTTCCACCGGGCAGTGATCGCTGCCGAACACCTCGTTATGTATAGCGGCACCGGTGATGCGCTCGCGCAGGCGTTCGGACGTGATGAAGTAGTCGATGCGCCAACCCGCGTTCTTCTCGCGAGCCTTGAAGCGGTACGACCACCACGAGTAGGTAGGGTCATCGGGGTGCAGCGTGCGGAAAGTGTCGATGAAGCCTTCGCCGAGGAAAGCGGTCATCTTCGCACGCTCCTCGTCGGTGAAGCCCGCATTCTTGCGGTTCGTCTTCGGGTTCTTCAGGTCAATCTCCTCGTGCGCCACGTTCAGGTCGCCACACACTATCACCGGTTTCTTTGCGTCCAGACCCTTGATGTACTGCAGGAAGTCGTCCTCCCACTTCATGCGGTAGTCGAGACGGCGCAGTCCGTCCTGCGAGTTCGGTGTGTAGCACGTCACGAGATAGAAGTCCTCCATCTCAAGCGTTATCACTCTGCCCTCGTGGTCGTGCTCGTCAATGCCGATGCCGTACGTCACGCTGAGCGGCGTGTGTCGCGTGTAGATAGCCGTGCCCGAGTATCCTTTCTTCTCGGCATAGTTCCAGTAGGATGTGTAACCCTCAAATTGAAGGTCGAGTTGTCCTGCCTGCATCTTGGTTTCCTGCAGGCAGAAAAAATCCGCGTCAAGCGTGCGGAAAGACTCTTCAAAGTCTTTCTGCACGCAAGCGCGGAGTCCGTTTACGTTCCATGAAATGAACTTCATATAGTTCGTCTTTATTTTGTTGTGCAGGTCATCAGAACCTGGCGGAAATATATGTCTGAGATGAGGTTGCTCTCCTTGTATTCGTCTACGCAGATGCCCGAGAGCACCATGTTATACTCGAATATCTTGTCGACAAAGCTGTTTGAAGCATAAGTGCCGATGTAGCCTGCGAGGTCGAAGATGAAGTACACGTCGTGCGCCTTGCCGTTGTAGACGAAGCTCTGCTTTATTGTCTTCGGGTACACCGCAAATTTATAGCCATATTGATGTTGGTAGCTTGTGTTTGGCACGAAGTATTTAGAGGTGAACTTCTCCACGGTGTTCTGCGACTCATGTATTGCTGTGCGCAGCGCAGCAAGCTCTTGTGCTCTGTTGCTGTTGTCGTTCTTCGGAATGAAGATAGCCGAGTCGAGTTTGCATACTGGGAAGTCGCGCATGGTGATGGTTGAGTCGGCGGTCACGTTCCAGCTGTAGTGCTTGATTGAGTCGTACTTCACAGCTTTGTTGTAGTTCTGGTAGTAGAAGCGTACCACCGAACCGTATGTACCTGCCATCAATTTTTGATAGCTTGCCTGTTCTTCCTTTGTGGGCACCTTGTAGTCGTTGTCATCATTTAAGCATGATGAGAGTGCGAATGTTGCAACGAACAATGTCACAACAGATAAAATGAAGCTTTTTGTGGTTTTCATTTCTTTTTACTTTTTTACTTTTTTACTTTTATCAGAACTTGTGCGAGTCGGAGTTGATGAGGTTCATAAACTCCTGGCGCGTCTTCGCCTGCTCGAATGCTCCCGAGAAGTCGCTCGTCATGGTTATAGAGCTTTGCTTCTCCACACCGCGCATCTGCATACACATGTGCTTTGCCTCTATCACAACCATCACGCCGAGTGGGTGCAGCGTTTGTTCGATGCACTCGCGTATCTGCTGCGTGAGTCGCTCCTGCACCTGCAGGCGATGCGAGAAGATGTCCACCACGCGTGCTATCTTGCTCAGTCCGGTGATGTAGCCGTTCGGTATGTATGCCACGTGTGCCTTGCCGTAGAACGGCAGCATGTGGTGTTCGCATAGCGAGAACACGTCTATGTCCTTCACCACCACCATCTGGCTGTAGTCTTCTTTGAAGAGTGCGTCGGTCAGCACCTTCTGTGGGTCTTGCGAGTAGCCACGTGTGAGTACCTGCATCGCCTTTGCCACGCGCATCGGTGTCTTCTGTAGTCCTTCGCGTTCTGTGTCTTCGCCCAGCAGGTTGATAATGCTTTTATAGTGTGAGGCAAGGTCGTCCAAGCCCTCTCTGAATTCTGGAGTATCCATGTTGAGTTTTGAATTTTGAATTTCTAATATGCAACTGAGATTTTTCCGCGCACGATGCACGCCTGCTTATATCCCAACTTCTTCACCTGCTCCAATATGGCGCTTGCCTCCTCGTATGTGCGGTAGTTGCCCATGCGGCATAGCCAGCGAGGCGAGTAGAAGTGTACGTATATCGGTTGACTTGGGAATGCTGCCTTCACTGCGTTGCCAGCCCGCTGTGCCTTTATCTTGTCGTTGCGTGAGTTGCCACCGGCGAACACCTGCACTCGGTAGCCGTTCGTCTTGTACGCACGGCGCATCACCTTCTTGCTTGTGTCCACTTCTGGCTCCGTAGCGGTTGCCTCAGTGTCACTGCTGTGCTGCGTAGTGGCTTCGTGTCGCGGTGTGTGGTTGTGGGTTGCACCCTCGTGCTCTTGATGCTTGTTTGTCTTTACTGTGGGCTGCGTAGGTTTGTTTGCTGCCTCCTGCTGTTTAGGGTTTACGTTAGCTGTGTTCACCAGCTTGTCTATTTCCTCGCTCTGTGTCACAACCACGCTTCCTTTGCCTGCTGTCTTCTCTTGCAGGTGTTGGGTGTAGGTCTGTGCGTGTGCGATGGTAGTGATGCAGACGATGAGACATGAGAGAATAAAAAGACGTTTCATAGCTTTGTTGGTTGACGAGTTTACAAGTGAGGGGGTGGGTTGGCACCCCCTCGGTGTGTTACTTCTTCCAAGCGTCGATGATGCCCTTGAAGTCAGCGCACTTCAGCGAAGCGCCACCGATCAAGCCACCGTCGATGTTCGGCTTAGAGAAGAGTTCAGGAGCGTTGCTTGCCTTGCAGCTGCCGCCGTAGAGGATAGATGTCTCCTCAGCAGCCTCTGCGCCGTACTTCTCAGCTACTGTAGAGCGGATGTAAGCGAGCATCTCCTCAGCCTGGTCAGATGTAGCGGTCTTGCCTGTACCGATAGCCCAGATCGGCTCGTAAGCGATAACGATGTTCTTCCAAGCCTCTGCGTCGAGGTGGAATACTGAACCCTCGAGCTCTGCCTTTACAACCTCGTTCTGCTTCTCTGCCTCGCGCTCCTCGAGAGTCTCGCCGCAGCAGAAGAGAATCTTCAAGCCGTTAGCAAGTGCCAAGTCTACCTTCTCCTTCAGAATCTCGGCTGTCTCGCCGTAGTACTGACGACGCTCTGAGTGGCCGAGGATAACGTACTGAGCACCTGTGCTCTTTACCATCTCTGCCGAAACCTCACCGGTGTAAGCACCCTTAGCCTTGTCTGCGCAGTTCTCAGCGCCGAGGCCTACTACTGTAGAGTCGAGTACGCCAGCTACAGAAGCCAAGTGGATAAACGGAGTGCAGATGATAACCTCACAGTTTGGTTTGTCTGCTACAAGTGCCTCGTTGATTTCCTTTGCGAGAGCAACGCCATCCTGCAGGTTCATGTTCATTTTCCAGTTACCTGCTACAATTTTCTTTCTCATTTTCTTTTCTGTTTTAAAAAGATTAAATATTCTGTTATTGCTTTGTTTGTTTCTGATCCATTTCGACCATGCCCACAGTCGGTCTGCCAAGGTGAGCGCCGAGAGTGGCAGGAAGAACGTGAGCAGCACGATGAGCAGACGCTTTGTGGTGCTGTCGTTTTGCGCTTTGCCTATTGTGAGCCGGTGCAGTGGGGCGGTGAGGTCGTCGGTTTGTGGCAGCGCGTTGTGGCTCCACTTGTCTATTATCGTGCCGTCCTTCAGCAGCATCAGCCCCGGGTTGCTGCGTATCATTGTCTTCAGCGTTGTCTCGTCGGCGTTGCAGAACTGGTATTCGGCTCCCGTGAGGTCGCGCCAGCGTTCTATCTCGTCGTTGGCTGATGCCGTCACGCAGTAGAAGTCGGCACCGTTCTCCTCCGCGTATTCGTATATCTGGTCGATGTCGCCGAAGTTGCTGTCGTCAGCCACTGCCAGTCGGGGCGAGACGAGCAGGAAAGTGTAGCCCTTCTTCGTGAGCACCTGCTCGGTGATGTCCTCGCCCGTGTCGCATGAGGTCAGCGCGAAGTCGTGTATCGGTGGCTCGTATCCCTTCTTTGTCTGCACCGTTCGGGTGTCTACGTACTCCCATGTTGAGTCGGGATAGTTGTCGAGCGTGAACTCGCGCGTCTCGCCGTTCTTTCTCAGCAGGAACGTGCTCTCAAACTCCGGTTGCTCTGCGCCCTCCGGTATCTCCATGCCCTGCTTTATGTTCATGCCCACGTGGTAGGGCCGGAAGTCGAAGATGGGCAGCGTGTAGAGGCAGTAGACGCTTGTTATGACGATGTACGCCACGGTGTAGTAGCGCACTATCCACTGGTTGGAGCGCGATATGAAGCGCGCCATATCCGCCGGTCGCCATGCCACGAGTGCGGCACACGCTATGAGCACTATGTTCTTCAGCAGCGTCTCGCCGTTGGTCAGCTTCAGCGCGTCGCCGAAGCAGCCGCAGTCTTTCACCGGGTCGGCTACGAATATCCACAGCGTGAGCACCGTCATCGCCGCCATAAAGGCGAGCGTGATGCGCGATACGACGTGTCGGCGCACGGCGAACAGCATGAACACGCCCAACGCAAACTCCAATGCACCCAAGGCTATCGCTACGCCGACGAGCACCCAGTCGGGCAACAACCCGTTCAGCGACATCGCTGCAGCGTAGTCTTTCAGCTTGTAGAGCGTGCCTAACGGGTCGATGGCCTTCACGTATCCCGAGAAGATGAACGTGGCAGCAAGCACGAACCGGCAGACGTTTACGGCTGTAATCCTTAGCTTCTGCATTACTCCGCCATCTTTATCGCTCCGAAGCACGCATAGTTGATGATGTCCATATAGTTGGAGTCGATGCCTTCCGACACGAGTGTCTTGCCGTCCAAGCCCTCAATCTCCTTTATGCGTTGTATCTTTGTCAGTATGAAGTCGGTGTAGCTGCTGATGCGCATGTCGCGCCACGCCTCGTTGTAGTCGTGGTTCTTGCGCAGCATCAGCTCCAGGCACTCCTTGGCGTGAACGTCGTAGAGCGCGAGAGCCTCGTCGGGCGTTATGTCTACGGTGTCTACGAAGCCCTTCTCCAGCTGTATGAGTCCGATGATGCCATAGTTGATGAGCGCGATGAACTCGGGGCGTATGCCTTCGCCAACGAGCGAAGTGCCCGTCGTCTCGAGCGAGCGTATGCGCTTTGCCTTTATGAAAAGCTGGTCGGTGAGCGACGACGGGCGCAATATACGCCACGAAGCCCCATAGTCATGGAGCTTCTTCGCAAAGAGCGTGCGACACTCGTCCATCACTCTCTTAAACTGTTCTTCTGTCTTTGTAGTATCCATAAATCGGCACAAAAATACAAAAAACTTATGAATTGAGCAAACGTAGTCGTATTTTTACTGCTTCTGCGCTTACTTCTCCGTTTTGTTCTGTTCGTTCTTCTGTCGCATCCTTATCATCTTCACCACACCGCACATGGCGTCGTATCGTGCCTGCAGCGAGTCGCGCTTCACGCCGAGCATGTTGCGTTGGTAGCGGTTGGTTGTGGTGTCGAGCTGCGCTGTAGTCTGTTGCAGCAGCACGTCGGTGGCTGCCACGTCCGCTTGCGCCATCTTCAGCGATGCGTTCTGCCACACCACGAGTGCCTCCTTGCGCACCTCTATGGCAGCAGGGTAGCGGTCGCGCAGCAGTGTGATAGAGTCGAGCGTGGCGCGATAGTTGCCACTCTCGTAGAGCGTATGTATGCGTGTGAGCATCTCGCGTGCCTGCTCGTCGTCGGTCTTGGCGCACGAAGCGAGCGTCAAGGCTATTAGTGTTATGAGTGTTAATTTCTTCATTGCTCGGCAAAAGTACAACAATTCTGCGTATTGGCGACGTAACCGCCACCTTATTTAATTAATATTTAGACATGCGAACATTATTAAAGAAAAGCCGAAGCGTTACATTTGGCGTCTGCGCCGACCGATGCGGACGTCTGCGCCGACCGATGCGGATGTCTGCGCCGACCGATGCGGATGTCTGCGTCGACCGATGCGGATGTCTGCGTCGACCGATGCGGATGCTGTAATGTTAAAAATAAGGTGCAGAAACATTTTGTTCTGTTTTTCTTTTGTGCATAAAAAATAATTGCTTAATTTTGTCGCTCGTACTCAGACATACCTAAACAATAGTACAAACTACGTATAAACAACTAAAAATATATAACAATTTAATAAATATGAAGACCTTTAGCTTAAACAAAATCTTTGCAATCTTCGCATTGCTATTTTTAATCGGGGGGGTAAAACTTTAGCTCGAAGCGGAGACCCCAAAACACTCCCTATCGCAAACTATAGCCCAAACGGAAGCAAATTTTATTCCGATTTCACCATTGATTGGACAACGCAGAAGTTGCAGATTATCGTTGATGTTACTAATTGTACAACGGACGCATCGGGAAATAATCCAGACGATATTTTTGATCTTTGTCCGCAGACTACGTCTGATGTTGAATGGAATTCTCCTACACCAGTTGTACATGTCTATTGTGATGGTACACAATTGAAATTGCGTGGTAATAAATTTACTGGTAAAAGTGACCTTAAGCCGGATATAACTTTGGGTTCTTCTTACGACAAGACCAACATCACAATCGAGATTGATAACGAAAATGGTCTTACTGTTAATGGTAATTCAACCACACTCACAGCTACCTTCCTCACCGAACTGCTTAATAACTCGAACTTGACTTTTGCAAGTCAGGAGGGAAACGGCAGAATGCATGGTACTTATAAGTCGGTTAAGGTGGTGAGCAAGACCGCGCCTTCAGGAATCGTTACCTCAACAAACGAGACGACACCCGAACACGTATTCACGATGCGTAATGCTAATGGTGATTATGTTAACAGTAACCTGTATCGTACACTCGCAACTTCTGACTATGCCCAGTTTGCTTTCTATGAAGTTAGCGGTAAGGCAAACGCTTATTACATATATAACTATAGTGCTAAAAAGTGGCTTAAGTATACTACGAGTGCTACTTATACGGTAGGTAAGGACTTCGTTTCTAATGGTGAGAAAAGCGAGCGCAGCGAGTTCTACATCACTAATGCCGCAAAAGGCGGTGTAAACGGTGTGCAGATACAGCCTTACAATGCTGCTGGCAATGCTGCTAATAATTATTTGAACTTCTATGCTGGCGGTGATCAGAACACTAATCATACTATTGGTAACTGGACTGATAATGGAAGTAGTGATGCAGGTAGCCTTTGGGTGTTTACAGAGGTAGAGATTGCCAATAATAATGCTGTCATAACATCCACAACAATTCCAACAGGTACTTCTACAAACCTTACTTATAACGGTCAGACCACTTGGAAGGCAACTAAGAATACTCCATGGGAAATTACAACACCTATTGATTGGAATACACAGCAGCTCATTGTTACGGTTGACCTCAATGGAGTATATGCTGCCGATGCTGAGACGACGAATCCTCGTATGATACTTTGTGTGACTGGTGCTGACGATGAGCTTGGTTGGACTTTAAATACTGGACGATCTGTTTTCTATAATCAGAGTGCAACAAAAATACAGGGTTATGTTCTCGAAGGTGATAATGCTAATACAGACCCTCAACCTTATACCAACCCATTGGTGTTTAGATACACAAAGGATGGTCTGTACTTAGGCAACACATTGTCAAAACACAATGCTACTTGTTTGTCAAAACTCCTCTCGCAAAAGAATATAAAGATTGGTGCTAACAACGAAGCTTGTAGCGGTACATACACCATACAGTTGGCTTCTAATGACTATGCTCCTGCGCAAACTTATTCTGACAACATCTTGCGTGAGACAGCTACGGTGTCATTCAACGCACAGGACAATGTTGACGTGCAGCTTGAGCGCACACTGAGCCCGGAATATTGGAATACGTTCTGTGTGCCGTTCACAATTTCGGCTGACGTAATAAAGGAGAAGTTTGGTGAGGGCACTCAGGTGTGCACCTTTGGTTCTATGGAGGGCACAGTGATGAACTTCGCTCATTCTACCAGCATCGAGGCTGGCAAGCCTTACATCGTGAAGCCTACTAAGGAGGTGGTAAATCCTTCGTTCACAGGCGTGAATATCGAGGCGACAGCAGCTAAGCAGGTAGGTGCCAACGGCTACTTTATGCAGGGCATATACAGTGTGAAGACCGACCTCACTACCGATGGAACAAACCTCTTCCTCGGCGACGGTAACAAGTTCTATAAGCCATTAGGAACTACAACCGCAAAGATGAAGGGTATGCGTGCGTACTTCATCGTTCCGCAAGGCACCAACTTCGCAGCTCTGCGTGCTAACATCGACGGCGCAACAACCGCTATCGACGAGTTTGCCACTGTTGTTGAGCAGCCTACCGACAACCGCATCTACAACCTGCAGGGCCAGTTCGTGGGCACAAGCTTCGAAGGTCTGCACGGCGTGTATGTACAGAATGGCAAGAAAGTGCTGGTGAAGTAGTTTCTGCCTGATACAATAAAAAATACCTAATACAATAAAATCATGACTAAGAAAATCTATACCGCCCCTAAGATAAACATTGTAGAAATGAGCTGCACAACAATCATGGCTGGCTCTGGTGTTCAACTTATGGAAAATGGAACGTCAGGCCCTTCTGCTGATTATGGTGACGAAGTGCAAGCAAGCGAATCTTGGGCTGCACACTCTGCATCAAGAGTCTACTTCGATAGTTGGGCTGACGACCCAGACGATATCTAAACAGTTCGCCGATTGAACAAACGACAATAAACATAAATACATCAACAAAAAAGCGAGGCTTCCGAGCCTCGCTTTTTTTATTGACGTATTGGTTTGAAAGATGTCTCGATGTTAGATGAAGATGTACTTCATGATGAACAGCGCAGCCAGCACATAGAGCGTGGGGTTGAGCTTCTTCCAGTTCATGCAGAGCATGTTGATAAGCACGTACGAGATGACACCGCAGAGGATGCCGTCAGAGATGCTGTACGTGAGCGGCATCATCACGATGGTGATGAACGCCGGTATCGACTCGGCATAGTCGTCGAGGTCGATGTCCTTCACCGGTGTGAGCATGAACAGACCCACGATGACGAGCACCGGAGTAATGGCTGCTGCCGGTATGGAGAGGAACAGCGGAGCGAAGAACATAGCCACGGCGAAGCACACAGCCGTAGAGAACGCCGTGAGACCGCTGCGTCCGCCCTGCGCTACGCCTGCCGCACTCTCCACGTAGGTAGTAGTGGTGCTTGCGCCGAGGCACGCGCCAGCCATTGTGGCTACGGCATCAGCCATGAACGCCTTGTTCAGACCCGGTATGCGTCCGTCCTTCTGCATCATGCCCGCCTTTGTGCATACGCCCACGAGCGTGCCCATGGTGTCGAACATGTCGATGAAGAGGAAGGTGAACACCACCACGAGCATATCGAGCGTGAAGATGTTGTGGAACTCGAACTGGCAGAACAGCGGAGCCACCGACGGCGGTGTGTCTACCACGCCCGAGAAGTTGGTGACGCCCATCGGAATGCCGATGAGTGCTGTGGCGAGGATGCCGATGAGCAGCGAGCCCGGCACGTTCTTGATGACGAGCACCGAGGTGAGCACGATGCCAATCACGCCGAGCAGCGCTGTGCCCTCGGTCATGGTGCCGATGGTGACGAAGGTGGCAGAACTCTCGACGATGATGCCAGCGTTCTTCAGTCCGATGAAGGCGATGAAGAGTCCGATGCCGGCACCGATGGCACGCTTCACCGATGCCGGTATGGCGTCGACGATGAGTGTGCGCACCTTTGTCAGCGTTAGTACGACGAAGATGAAGCCCTCGATGAGTATCGCGGTGAGCGCAAACTGCCATGAGTAGCCCATGGTGAGGCAGACGGTGAACACGAAGAAGGCGTTCAAGCCCATGCCCGGTGCCAGTCCGAAGGGCTTCTTGGCGTAGATAGCCATGGCGAGTGTGCCGATGATGGCGGCGAGTGCCGTAGCGGTGAACACCGCGTTGGTGTCCATGCCCTTGTCGGCGAGGTTGCTGAAGATGCTCGGGTTGACGGCAAGGATGTACGCCATGGTGAGGAAAGTGGTGATGCCAGCCATCACCTCAGTCTTGATGTTGTGCTTCGACGGGTCGAAGCCGAAAAGTTTTGAAAGCATTGTTTTTGATTTTTATAAGCCGAACTAAGCCTTTTTAGGCCTCTTTAAGCCTTGTGTATTCTCAAGCCCTCCCCGACGGGGAGGGTTGGGAGGGGCTTCCTTTTAGAAGTCCCACTTCATACCCAAGCAGGGGCGGCACTTAAATCCGCCGGTAGAGCCGAAGTTGTTAGAGAGTTCGATCTCTGTACCGAGGCTGAGGTTGTTGCATCCGAAGTGCTGACCAACGTTATACCAGAGCTGCGGCTCGGTGATGAACACGGTGCTCTTCTTCTTGCAAGAGCCGTCGGCTTGGAAGTCGACAGCGTGATCCTCCCACCAGAAGTCGGCGAAACCGTCGAACTTCAAGCCCTTCACACCGAAGAGGTCGTTCATAGCCCACACCACGGTGAACTGCATAGGCACGCTTTGCTCGTTCTCCCAGATGTACTTATAGAGTGCTTTGAGGTTGAGCGTGTTCTTGAAGTCCTTGCTGTGGAAGAAGTAGTCGACACCTGCGAGCATGGCGTGGTTGATAGGGTAGGAGCGTGTGATACCGCCGTTGTACTCCACCTGCAGCGAGAGGTCTTTGATAGCCGACTTCTGCCAGAAGTTGAGGCAGCGTGCAATCTCGAAGTAGGTGCCGCCGGGGGCTACGTTCTTGCCACCGCCCAGCTTGTCGTAGTTGAAGTCGTGGTCGATGAAGAAGTAGGTGTTACCCCACTTGTCCTGCTTGAACATCTCAAGCGTAAGCGTTACAAACTCGCGGTCGCTGCCGAAATCGTAGAACAACTGTGCGTTAACCTGTGCCTTTGCCTTTGTTGCACCGAGGCAGAGCATGGCAATGAGGAACAGTGTAGATGCTGTCTTTTTGATTTTCATTGTCTTTTGATTTTATACAATAATATTATTAATAAGAAATTTAGTGCTATCCTAAATTGAACGCAAAGGTACAAATTTTCCGTCAATACACCTTAAATTCTGTAAAAAACCGTAACTTTGCATTTGATTTGCAAGTTATAATCAGGATTTTATACGTATGAAGCTATACACAGATGCCGAATTGGCACAGATTCTCGACAAAAAGATATTTCATAAGATAGGCGAAGTGGCTGACCGAATGGGCGTAGAGTGCTACCTCGTGGGCGGCTACGTGCGCGACATATTCCTTGAGCGTCCGACGAACGACATCGATGTGGTGGTCGTGGGCAGTGGCATCGAGGTGGCAAAGGGGCTGCAGAAGGCACTGGGCAAGAACGAGAAGACCGGACGCTGGCGCGCCCATCTCGCCGTCTACCGCAACTTTGGCACGGCGCAGATAAAGTTCTACGACACCGAAGTGGAGTTCGTGGGCGCACGCCGCGAGAGCTACGACCGTGGTTCGCGCAAGCCCGTGGTTGAGGACGGCACGCTCGAAGACGACCAGAACCGCCGCGACTTCACCATCAACGCCATGGCGGTATGCCTGAACAAGGCACGCTTCGGCGAACTGGTCGACCCGTTCGACGGCATCTACGACCTCGAGGACGGCATAATACGCACACCGCTCGACCCCGACATCACCTTCTCCGACGACCCGCTGCGCATGATGCGCTGCGTGCGCTTCTCGGCTCAGCTGAAGTTCTTCATCGACGAGGAGACATTCGACGCGCTCGGACGCAACGCCGAGCGCATAAAGATAGTGAGCGGAGAGCGCATCGCCGACGAGCTGAACAAGATAATGAAGACCCAGCAGCCCTCGCGCGGCTTCGTGGAGCTGCAGCGTTGCGGACTGCTACAGCTCATCATACCCGAGCTGAGTGCGCTCGACGTGGTGGAGACACGCAACGGCAAGGCGCACAAGAACAACTTCTACCACACACTGGAGGTGGTGGACAACGTGGCGAAGCGCAGCGACAACCTCTGGCTGCGCTGGGCTGCTCTGTTCCACGACATCGGCAAGACGCGCTCGAAGCGTTGGGAACCCGCCATCGGCTGGACGTTCCATAACCACAACTACTTGGGAGCGAAGATGATTCCGGGCATCTTCCGACGCATGAAACTGCCGATGGACGCCAAGATGAAGTACGTGGAGAAGATGGTAGACCTGCACATGCGCCCCATCGTGATAGCCGATGAGGAGGTGACCGACTCGGCTGTGCGCCGTCTGCTCAACGACGCGGGCGACGATATCGACGACCTGATGATGCTCTGCGAGGCTGACATCACGAGCAAAAACGAGGTGCGCAAGAAACGCTTCCTCGAAAACTTCCGCATGGTGCGCGAGAAGCTCACCGACCTGAAGGAGCGTGACTACAAGCGTCTGTTGCAACCCGTCATCGACGGCAACGAGATTATGCAGATGTTCAACCTGCCGCCATGCAGGCAGGTGGGTGAGCTGAAGCAGTATCTGAAGGACGCTGTGCTCGACAATCGTGTGGCTAACGAGCGTGAGCCACTCATGCAGCTGCTGATGAAGAAAGCCGAAGACATGGGGCTTACGCAGTAGTTTAGCACCGATGAAGTGCCACTTTCGCATTGACGAAGTGGCACTTTTGCATTGGTAAAGTGCAACTGCAGCATTGGTCAAAATAGAAACTAATATATTGAATAACGCGTAACGAGAAATAAAAGTTGTTAAATGTACGTGTGTTGTCGTTACAACTTATTTACATATTTAATAACTTTGCACACAGAAAACTCAAACGTGCGGTTTAGTTTTCTAATTAGGGGGTGCACTTGTCTCAAGTGCACCAATAAGTTTTAACAGCACCAATAAGTTTTAACTACAGCTTGGTTGGTGCAGTTGAGACAACTGCACCCCCTGGAGACAACTGCACCCCCTGAGGGTACTCAGGAAACTCCATTCAAAGTATATATTAATAAGGTAAAAATATTTATTAGGAATAGGTATGAAGAAAACAAAGATTTTATTGGTTGCAGCCTTAGCTGCAGTGCTCGCCTCATGTGGTGGCGGAAAGAGTGGCGGAAAGCCTAACTTCGGCGACAACGAATACGCTGTGCGCACAGTTCAGGGTCAGGATGCAAATTTGCAGACCACCTATCCGGCATCTATCAAAGGTGTGCAGGACGTGGAGATTCGCCCGAAAGTGTCTGGCTTCATCACAAAGCTTTGCGTGAAGGAAGGACAGGCGGTTAAGGCAGGTCAGCTGCTGTTCGTCATCGACAACGTGACATACGCCGCAGCTGTACGTCAGGCAAGGGCATCAGTGAACGCCGCTAAGGCACAGCTCAACACCGCAACCCTCACATATAACAACTCGCAGAAACTCTTCAAGAACAACGTAATCGGTTCGTACGAGTTGCAGTCGACAAAGAACGCCATGGAGAGCGCAGCAGCCCAGCTCGCTCAGGCAGAGGCAGCATACGTATCGGCTAAGCAGAACCTCAACTTCTGTTTCGTGACCTCTCCTGCTAACGGCGTTGTAGGCGACCTGCCTTACCGCGTAGGTGCCCTCGTAAGCGCATCGTCGCAGCAGCCCCTCACCACCGTGTCTAACAACTCTACAATGCAGGTCTACTTCTCTATGACCGAGAAAGACCTCCTGGAGATGAGCAAGACACAGGGCGGCGTACACGCTGCCGTTGAGAACTATCCGGCAGTGAAGCTGCAGCTCGCCGACGGCTCTATCTACGAGCATCCGGGCAAGGTGGCAGCCGTGAGCGGTGTTATCGACCCGACAACCGGTACCGTGTCGATGCGTGCCGACTTCCCCAATCCTGAGCACGTGCTCAAGAGCGGTGCTTCAGGCTCTATCGTTGTGCCTCACGTAGCCTCTTCGGCTGTTATTATCCCGCAGGACGCTGTGGTTCAGGTGCAGGACAAGTACTTCGTATATGTTGTAGGCAAGGACAACAAGGTGAAGTACACACCGGTGACCGTAAACCCGCAGAACGACGGCAAGAACTACATCATCACCTCTGGTCTTAGCGTAGGCGACCGCTTCGTTGTGAACGGCGTGTCTTCGCTGCAGGACGGTATGGACATCAAGCCGCTCACAGAGGCTCAGTATGCTGAGAAGCTGAAGAAGACAGAGGAACTCGGCGAGGCTCAGGGCGACCTTGGTAAGCTGAAGAAGGCATTCGGAAAATAAAGAATTCAGAAGTTAAGAGCTCAGAAGTTAAGCCAATAGCACATATTAAGAAGCTTGACATATGGCTTAACTCCAGTATTCTTAACTTCCTAACTCCTAAATTTTAAACAAATGAAATTAGATAGATTTATCCTACGCCCGGTACTCTCCACCGTGATTTCTATCCTGGTGGTCATCCTGGGTGTGTTAGGTTTGGTGTCGCTGCCTATTGAGCAGTACCCGAACATGGCGCCGCCTACCATCATGGTGCGTGCAGCCTACACCGGTGCCAACTCACAGACCGTGCTCAACTCGGTGCTCGCACCACTTGAGGAGTCGATCAACGGTGTGGAGGGCATGACATACATGACATCTTCTGCCACCAACGACGGTTCGGCTTCAATCACCGTATTCTTCAAGCAGGGTATGGACCCTGATATGTGTCAGGTCAACGTGCAGAACCGCGTGTCGCAGGCATCAGCGTTGCTGCCAGCCGAGGTAACCAAGGCTGGTGTGACGGTGATGAAGCGCCAGTCGTCAACCGTTATCCTCTTCGGTCTTACAGCCGACGACGACCGCTACGACGACGAGTTCCTCACCAACTATGCCAACATCAACGTCGTTCCGGCTATCAAGCGTGTGAACGGTGTGGGCGAGTGCCAGTGCTTCTCGCAGAAAGACTACACCATGCGCCTCTGGATCGACCCTGTGAAGATGAAGAGCTACGGCTTGATTCCGACCGACCTCACCGGCGTACTTGCACAGCAGAACATAGAGGCTGCGCCAGGTTCGGTAGGCGAGCAGTCTGACAACCAGTACCAGTACACCTTCCGCTACAGAGGTCGTCTGCAGACGCCAGAGGAGTTCGGCGACATGATTATCAAGTCGACAAAGGACGGACAGACCATCCGCGTTAAGGACGTAGCCCGCGTGGAGATGGGCGCGCTGTCATACACCGTAGAGTCGAAGAACAACGGCAAGCCGTCAGTGACAATGATGGTGACACAGACCGCCGGCTCTAACGCTACTGAGATTGCCACAAACATCAAGAAGCTCCTCAAGGAGCAGGAAGCAGCAATGCCTCCAGGCATCCACTTCGACATCATGCAGGACGTGACGGAGTTCCTCTTCGCCTCAATCGAAGACCTTATCAAGACACTCTGCGAGGCGTTCATCCTCGTGTTCATCGTGGTGTACATCTTCTTGCAGGATACTCGCTCTACGCTCATCCCGTTGATTGCGGTACCCGTGTCGTTGATCGGTACATTCTTCTTCCTCTATGCGTTCGGCTTCTCGCTCAACCTGCTTACGCTTGCCGCCCTCGTGCTTGCCATCGCCATTGTGGTCGACGATGCCATTGTGGTCGTCGAGGCAGTACATGCCAAGCTCGACCTCGGCTACAAATCGGCTAAGCTCGCGTCAATCGACGCCATGAACGAGATTTCGGGTGCCATTATCTCAATCACCCTCGTTATGGCTTCGGTGTTCATTCCGGTGTCGTTTATGGGTGGTACGTCAGGTGCGTTCTACCGCGAGTTCGGTATCACCATGGCTATCTCTATTATCATCTCGGCACTTAACGCCTTGACCCTCTCGCCGGCTCTCTGCGCCATCCTGCTGAAGCCGAAGGACGAGGAAGGCAAGGAGCGCAAGATGTCGATGGTAGACCGCTTCCACGCATCGTTCAACGCCGCTTACGGCAAGGTGCAGGAGAAGTACACCAAGGGTGTGCGCCGCCTCGTAGAGCGTCCGTTCATCGCTATCGGCACAGTGGTAGTGGCTATCGCTGCAATGGCTGTGCTCATGGGTACGACAAAGACAGGTCTTGTGCCTGACGAAGATACCGGCACCGTGTTCTGTACAGTGTCAACACCTCCGGGCACCTCTATGAAGAAGACCAACGAGGTGATGGACCAGGTAGACCGTATGCTCGCTACCAACCCGGCTATCGCCAGCCGTATGCGTATCACCGGCTACAACTTCATCGCCGGTCAGGGCTCTAACCAGGGTACATTCATCATTAAGTTGAAGAGCTTCGAGGAGCGTCAGAAGGCAGAAGGACCGCTGAAGTACATCGGCGTACACAACCTCGGCTCTACAATGGTGCTCGGTATGATATACAAGCAGACCGCAGCCATCAAGGGAGCGCAGATTCTCGCCTTCCAGCCGCCTATGGTGCAGGGCTTCTCTGCAACCAACGGTATGACCTTCTCAATGCAGGACCGCACGGGTGGCGATGTGAACAAGTTCTTCGACATCACACAGAAGTATATAGCTGAGCTCAACAAGCGTCCGGAGATTTCGAACGCCATGACCTCGTACAACACAAAGTACCCACAGTACAAGATTGATGTTGACGTGGCTAAGTGTAAGCAGAGCGGCATCGACCCGTCTACAGTGCTCACCACAATGCAGGGCTACTACGGCGGTATGTACGCTTCTAACTTCAACGCTTACGGTAAACTCTACCGTGTATATATCCAGTCGGCACCGCAGAATCGTGCAGACCTGAAGAGTCTGGACAACATCTACGTGCGCACCTCGGCAGGCGAGATGGCTCCTATCAAGGAGTACGTGAACCTCAGTCGTGTGTATGGTCCGCAGGAGATTGACCGCTTCAACCTCTTCACCTCAATCAACGTGAACGCATCAGCTGCTGAGGGCTACTCAACGGGCGACGCTATCAACGCTATGGCAGAGGTGGCTAAGACCTCGCTTCCGGCAGGCTACACCTACGAGTTCTCGGGCTTGACACGTACCGAGCAGGAGTCGTCAAACTCTACAGCTATCGTGTTCGTGCTCTGCTTGACCTTCGTTTACCTCATCCTCTCGGCACAGTACGAGTCGTATGTTCTGCCGTTGTCCGTAATCCTCTCCATCCCGTTCGGTTTGGCAGGAGCCTTCCTCTTCACCAATATGTTTGGTAAGAACAACGACATCTACATGCAGATTGCGCTCATCATGCTTATGGGTCTTCTCGCCAAGAACGCCATCCTTATCGTGCAGTTCGCCCTCGAACGTCGTCTGACCGGTATGGCTATCTCTTGGTCGGCAGTGCTCGGCGCTTCAGCCCGTCTGCGTCCTATCCTTATGACCTCGTTGGCTATGATTATCGGTCTGTTGCCGTTGCTCATGCCGTGGGGCGTAGGCTACAACGGTAACATGACACTCGGTGCGGCAGCCGTAGGCGGTATGCTCATCGGTATGCTCTGCCAGATTATGGTAGTGCCGGCGTTGTTCTTCATCTTCCAGACACTGCAGGAGAAGATTAAGCCTATCGAGTTCGAGAACGACACAGCAGATGTAGACACCGAGATACGCCAGTACACCAACCCGTACGTGGCAGGTGCGCTGCAGGATCAGATTGAAAAGACTTCAAAATAAGACAGATGAACATGAAAAAGTTAATGCTTCTCGCCGCTGGCGCATTGCTGATGACCAGCTGCGGAATATATAATAAGTACGAGCGTCCGGAGGTGAACACCACGGGCCTCGTGCGCGACGTGCAGAGCAACAGCGACACACTCGCAGTAAGCGACACCACAAGCTTCGGCAATCTCGCTTGGCGCACCGTGTTCACCGACCCACAGCTGCAGTCGCTCATCGAGCTTGGCTTGCAGAACAATACCAACATGCTCAACGCCGCGCTCAACGTGAAGATGGTGGAGGACCAGCTCATGGTGGCTAAGCTCGCCTTCGTGCCCGGCTTCACCTTCTCGCCGCAAGGCACAATAGCTTCGTGGGACGGCAACCCCGCTACGAAGACCTACTCGCTGCCTATCACAGCGTCGTGGAACATCGACCTCTTCGGCAACCTTCTCAACCAGAAGCGTTCGGCACAGATGGCGCTGCTCGCTACGAAGGACTATCAGCTCGTAGTGCAGACAAAGGTCATCTCTAACATTGCCAACATGTACTACACACTGCTCATGCTCGACAAGCAGCTGCAGGTGGTAGAGAATATGACAAAGCTCACAGAGGAGACGCTGCGCATTATGAAGCTGCAGAAGGACTTCGGACGTGTGCGCGAGACATCAGTGCAGAGTGCTGAGTCGAACTTTTACTCGGTTCAGGCTCAGGGCACAGAGATAAAGCGCATGATACGCGAGACGGAGAACTCGCTCTCGCTGCTGCTCGGTCAGCAGGCGCAGACCATTGCACGCGGCACACTCGAAGAGCAGTCGCTGCCTACGGAGTTCTCTACCGGCATCGGTTTGCAGCTGCTCGCCAACCGTCCTGACGTACACTACGCTGAGATGTCGCTCGCGCAGTGCTTCTACGACGTGAACACCGCTCGCTCACGCTTCTACCCGAGCATCACAATCTCGGCAACGGGTGCCTTCACCAACTCTGGCGGTATGGGCATCGTGAACCCTGGCAAGTGGCTGCTCTCGGCAGTAGGCTCGCTCGTGCAGCCTATCTTCGCTCACGGTCAGCTCGTGGCTGGCTTGAAGGTGGCTAAGTCAAAGCAGGAGCAGGCTTTCAACACATGGCAGAACGCAGTGCTCTCAGCTGGCTCGGAGGTGAGCAACGCCCTCGTGCTCTACAACTCATCGGCAGAGAAGAGCGCACTGGAGGCTAAGCAGGTAGAGAGTCTGAAGAAGAACGTGGAGTACAACCAGATGCTCTTCAACGACGGCTCGGCTACATACCTGGAAGTGATCACCGCGCAGCAGAGCCTGCTCAATGCAGAGCTCTCAAAGGTGCAGGACGACTTCTACAAGATGCAGGCTGTGGTTAACCTCTACTATGCACTTGGCGGAGGAAGATATTAAGAATGTTGAATGTTGAATGTTGAGTGTTGAATTATTCAAAACTCAAAACTCACAACTCAAAATTTAAGAATTATGATTAGTGAAAAAGCATATATAGCTCCGGGTGCTAAGATTGGCAAGAACGTTACGATCTATCCGTTCGCCTACATCGAGGACGACGTAGTGATTGGCGACGACTGCATAATCTATCCTTACGTGAGCATCATGCGCGGCACCGTGATGGGTCGTGGCAACAAGGTTTATCAGAACACAGTGCTCGGTGCAGAGCCGCAGGACTTCAACCATAAGGGTGAGGCTACACGTCTCGTCATCGGCGACGAGAACATCTTCCGCGAGAACGTGGTTGTGAACCGCGCCACATACACCGACGGCGAGACACGCATCGGCAACCGCAACTTCTTCATGGAGGGTGTGCACATCTCGCACGACACGAAGGTGGACGACTACGTTACGTTCGGCTACGGTACGAAGGTGGCAGGCGACTGTGAGGTTCACAGTGCCGTTATCTTCTCTTCTGGTGTCATTGTCAACTCTAATGTGCGCATCGGTGGTGCGTCGATGGTGACGGGCGGTGTGCGCATCTCGAAGGATGTGCCTCCGTTCATCGTGGCTACTGACAATCCCGTGCGCTACGCCGGTGTGAACGAGTCGCTGCTGAAGTCGTCGGGCACAAGCGAGAAGGTAATCAACCATATCGCTAACGCTTACCGCCTCGTGTTCCACGGACAGACAAGCGTGTTCGACGCAATCAACCAGGTGAAGGAGCAGGTGCCTGCTGGCAAGGAGATAACGGCTATCGTGAAGTTCCTTGAGAGCACTAAGCTGGGCATCATCAGCAAGCTGTAAGTCTCTACGGCTTCAGGGCTGGTTCAGAACATTTGTAACATCAAAACACCACACATATATTTCATACCTTTTATATATTAGTGTTGTTATTTCAATGAAAGCGGCAAGGTCGACGGGATGTCAACCTTGCCGCTACTTTTATGTTTAGGCGTTGAGTAAAGCATCCGCGTCGACCGATGCGGATGTTAATAACCGACACTGCAAGGAAAACCTTCGGCTATTACGCGGTCGCGAATGTCGTCGAGTTCCTCGTGCGTAGCCTTGCTTAGTGTTGGGCAGGGCGTTTCGCGGTCGATGGTGTATATCATCACTGCGCTTGGTCGGATGCGATGCAGAGTTTGAAGCCATGCGGATACGAAGCAGTCGGAGGTGTTGTCTACGCTCTCGCCGTTGTCGTCGGTGCCGTGCATGAATATGGTTTGCACTATGCAGTGCCCATTGAACGATGCCATCTCCTTGACGATATTCTCAACGTTGTACGATGGTTGCGTAGGGCGGTCCACCTTATTTATATATGCAGGGTCGACCGTGTCGAGCTTCATGATGTTGTTGTCTGCGAGCAGTAGGGCGCGGTGCACGTCGGGGCGGTGCGCCAGCGTGGAGTTGGTGAGCACCGACACCTTAGCCTCGGGGTAATAAGCATTGCGCAGACGTATCGTATCCTCGATGATATGGAGGAAGTCGGGATGCGTGGTCGGCTCACCATTGCCCGAGAAAGTGATCACGTCGAGTTTCGCACCTGCCGTGTGCATCTCCTTCAGTTTCGCCTCCAGACGCTCCGCAATAAGCTCGCGTGAAGGACGAGGCAGGGTAGGGCGGCGCGTGCAGTTGTAGCCCACCTCGCAGTAGATGCAGTCGAACGTGCAAATCTTACCGTCGCTCGGGTTGACGTTCACGCCGAGCGATATGCCAAGACGTCGGCTGTGTATCGGTCCGACGATTGGCGAAGGATAGAGAATTGTTGCCATGATGTGTGCTTTTTGTTCACATCAAAGGTAGACAGATTGTTTTGTTTATGATGTACGTATGGTGTTAATTGACGTTAATCCCTCTTTTGAACGGATATTTTTTTGTTATTTTGCAAGAAATTTGGTATAATATAGCCTTTTCGGAATGAGAAAGAAAAATAAGAAGACCCGCAGTCGTCACGGATTGCAGGCGGTAACGTTGTGTATTAGCACCGCAATGGTGCTTGTTCTGTTAGGTTTGGTGGTGTTCGCAGTGTGCACCGCTCGTAATCTTTCTGCTTACGTGAAGCAGAACATCGTGGTTACGATGATGCTTCAGGACGATATGACCTCTGGCGAGGCGCAGCAGTTCTGCACCAAGCTAAAGGCTCGCCCCTACATCCACACGCTCCAGTATATCAGTAAGGAGCAGGCTCTGCGCGAAGGAATAAAAGAATTGGGAACCGACCCGCGTGAGTTTGCCGAGGCAAACCCTTTCCTCTCGTCGGTGGAGGTGACGCTAACGTCCGACTATGCCAACAGCGACTCGCTGAAGTTTATCTCTAAGGAGCTGAAAGCCTACCCGAAGGTGAGCGAGGTGAAGTATCAGAAGGACCTCATCGACAGTGTCAATGCCAATATCGCGAAGATAAGCATTGTGCTCTTGGCACTCGCCGTATTGCTCACGATAGTGTCGTTCTCGCTTATCAACAACACCGTGCGTCTAAGCATCTACGCCCGTCGCTTCTCCATACACACGATGAAGCTCGTGGGTGCGTCGTGGGGCTTCATCCGTGCGCCGTTCGTGCGCCACTATGTGTTGCTCGGCTTGCTCGCTGCGCTCATTGCCTGCTGCGTGTTGGGAGGCGGAGTGTACGCACTGTTCATGTACGAGCCACAGGTGCTCGACCTCATCACGTGGGAGGTGCTCGCTATCACTGCCGGTACGGTGGTGGTGTTCGGCATCTTCATCACGGCTATCTGTTCGATAATATCGGTGAACAAGTTCCTGCGCATGAAAGCAGGTGATTTGTATAAGATATGATGTTGAGATGGTGAGGTGTTGAGATGTTGACATTACTTATACATATATACACTATTTGATAGAATATATTCATTCAATTTAAAATAAAGACAAAGTGGATAAAAGAAATTACGCATTTGGCAAGATTAACTTCATTCTGATGGTAGTCGGAATGTTGATTGTCATCCTCGGTTTTATACTTATGAGCGGTGGCGGAAGCGACGAGCATGTTTTCGATAACGACATCTTTAGTGTGCGTCGCGTGAAGGTAGCACCTGCTGTGTGCTTCCTCGGCTTCATCTCTATTATCTATGCGATAATCAAGAAGCCAAAAGACGAATAACTCTTCAGGGGGTGCTTTCAGGGGGTGCAGTTGTCTCAACTGCACCAACAAATTTGAAGGCACCAACAGAATGCACCTGCCATTATGTTGGTGCAGTTGAGACAACTGCACCCCCTGAGAGACAACTGCCCCCTCTGAAATCCCCCCAACAATTAATAATTAATAATTAAAAATTAATAACTAAACAAATGGATTGGTTACAAGCCTTAGTCCTTGGCATCATTCAGGGACTCACAGAATATTTGCCCGTAAGTAGTAGTGGACACCTCGCAATCGGCTCGGCACTCTTCGGCGTGCAGGGTGAGGACAACCTCACGTTCACCGTCATGGTGCACGTGGCGACCGTACTCAGTACGCTCGTAATACTGTGGAAGGAAATCGACTGGATACTGAAAGGACTCTTCAAGTTCGAGATGAACGCCGAGACGAAGTACTTCCTCAACATCGTTGTCTCGATGATACCGGTAGGCATCGTAGGCGTGTTCTTTAAGGACTATGTGGAGGCGATATTTGGTTCGGGGCTGCTCATCGTGGGCTGTTGCCTGCTCCTGACAGCAGCGTTGCTCACCTTCTCCTACTTCGCTAAGCCACGTCAGCGCGAGAATATCTCGATGAAGGATGCCTTCATCATCGGCTTGGCGCAGGCAGCAGCCGTGCTGCCCGGTCTCTCACGCTCTGGTTCCACCATTGCCACCGGCATCTTGCTCGGCAATAAGAAGGAGAAACTCGCACAGTTCTCGTTTCTCATGGTCATCCCGCCCATCCTCGGCGAGGCACTCCTCGACGTGCTCAAGGCGGTTAAGGGCGAAGAAGCGTTCGGCGATATAGAGACACTGCCCCTCATCGTGGGCTTCGTGGCAGCCTTCGTAAGCGGATGCATCGCCTGCAAGTGGATGATAAACATCGTGAAGCGAGGCAAACTCGTGTGGTTCGGTGTCTACTGCGCAATAGCAGGAGCCGTTACGATAGCTTGCTCATTACTATAAAAGAAGAAGACAATGAATTTCACCAAAGGCGAAGTCATCGCCATAAACAAACCCCTTGGCATGACCAGCTTCTGTGCCTTGGCAATAGTGCGCAAGCGCATCTGCGTACGCCTCGGGGTGAAGAAACTAAAGATAGGTCATGCCGGAACACTCGACCCTCTTGCCACTGGCGTGCTCGTGCTCTGCACCGGCAAGTTCACGAAGCGCATTGAGGAGTTCCAGATGCACGGCAAGGAATACACAGCCACCATTCAGCTCGGAGCCACCACGCCCAGCTACGACATGGAGCATCCGGTGAACGCCACTTACCCCACAGACGGCATCACACGCGAGCGCATCGAAGAAGTATTGAAGCAGTTTGTGGGCGATATAGAGCAGGTGCCACCGACATTCTCGGCGTGCAAGGTGAGCGGGCAACGCTCCTACGACCTGCGCCGAAAGGGTAAGGACGTGGAGCTGCAGCCGAAGCAGATACACATCGACGAGATAGAACTCACGGCGTTCGACCCCGAAACAATGCAGATGTCTGTACGTGTGGTCTGTGGCAAGGGTACATACATACGCGCCTTGGCACGCGACATCGGTCGCGCACTCGACTCGGGCGGCTACCTCACAGCACTCTGCCGTACACGCTCCGGCGAGCAGCGCGTGGAGAACTGCATTGAGCTTGACGGCTTTGAGGAGTGGCTTGCCAATCAGACAATAGAAACCAATGAAGATGAATAAATAAACAACTACTATGAAGTTATCACAGTTTAAGTTTAAACTACCCGAAGAGCTGATCGCTCTTTATCCGCATAGCATTTATCGCGAGTTTGAAAACGACAACGGCGAGAAGGAAACCTTCCGCATCACACGTCGCGACGAGTGCCGACTGATGGTGTTGCACAAAAAGTCGCAGACCATCGAGATGTACAAGAAAGATGACAAAGGCAACCCTATCGAGGGCGAATACCTCGACTTCCGCAATGTGCTCGACTACTTTGGCGAGCACGACACATTCATCTTCAACGATACAAAGGTGTTCCCGGCGCGCCTCTATGGCACAAAGGAGAAGACCGACGCAAAGATAGAGGTGTTCCTGCTGCGCGAACTCAACGAAGAAATGCGTCTGTGGGACGTGCTCGTAGAACCGGCTCGCAAGATACGTATCGGCAACAAGCTGTTCTTCGACGATTCGGGCACAATGGTGGCTGAGGTAATCGACAACACAACCAGCCGCGGACGCACACTGCGCTTCCTCTACGACTGTCCGCACGACGAGTTCAAGCGCGAGCTCTACGGTCTGGGCGAGGCTCCGCTGCCACGCTACATCGTAGACCGCCGCCCCGACAAGCGCAGCACAGAGGACGACTTCGATGACTTCCAGTGCATCTTTGCTAAACATGAGGGTGCGGTCACGGCTCCTGCTACCGGCTTGCACTTCTCGCGCGAGCTGATGAAGCGCATGGAGATACGTGGCATCAACTTCGCATACATTACGCTCCACTGCGGATTGGGAAACTTCCACGACATAGAGGTGGAGGACCTCACAAAGCACAAGATGGACTCGGAGCAGATGCGCGTCGATGCCGACTGCTGCAAGTTGGTGAACGACACAAAGCGTGCCGGACACCATGTGTGTGCTGTGGGTACAAGCGTGGTGAAGGCTACGGAGACAGCCGTTGGCACCGACGGTATGCTGAAGGAGTACGATGGCTGGACCAATAAGTTCATCTTCCCACCGTATGACTTCGGACTTGCCGACTCGATGATCTCTAACTTCTATCATCCGTACTCGACACTCCTCATGGAGACCTGCGCCTTCGGCGGCTACGACCTCGTGATGGAGGCGTACAACCTCGCTGTGAAGCACGGCTTCAAGTTTGGTTCTTACGGCGACGCATTGCTCATCGTAAACGATTAAGCGCAGAGTATGCACACCGTGTACCTCTCTCTCGGCTCCAATCTCGGCGACCGCAAAGCTACGATGCGTCGCGCCATCGGCTTGCTCAACGAACGTGCAGGCAGCGTCGACCGCCAGTCGTCGTTCATCGAGACAGAGCCTTGGGGATTTGAATCGACCAATAAGTTTCTGAATATGTGTGTGCGTCTGCTCACTACGTTGTCGCCGGAGCAATTGCTAATGGCTACAAAGCAAATAGAACGTGAGTTGGGCAGAACACAGAAGTCGGTGAACGGGCAGTATCACGATCGCCCTATCGACATAGATATACTGATGTACGACGACGTACATATTGACTCTAACGACCTCACGCTGCCGCATCCGCACATGCAGGAGCGTGAGTTCGTGATGAAACCGCTTCGCGAAATACTCTCGGTTGGGAACTGAAGCGGTATGCTGGGACGGGAGTAGGGCCTACATACCGTCTTTGCAGCTTGTACGCCACCGAAGGCGCAGCCTCTGTTGTTGCGCCTTCGGTGGCGTTTTTTTATAGATGTGCAGGCGTAAGTTTCACGTTTTGTTATGTATGGCGTTCGAAGATGGAAAGCGTTAATTCGTAAATAAATTAAAAAATAAAATAACTTTTGTTTGGCGAAAAACTTCATAATCTGTATATTTGCAAAATATTCTTCGCATATATTAATAATCTAAATAATTGAGTATGAAGAAATCTTTACTTTTGACTGCGGCTCTTGTTATGGCTACAACAGCTGCCAACGCACAACCATTTGTTGAGGGCGTTCCGTTTAGTGCACGCCAGTTCGGCAAGCATCTCGTGCCTACACTTGACGCACAGGCTCAGCCTTCAAAGCTGCGCGCAGAGAAGAAGTCCAACTATTACTTGCGTCCTGAGGGTGCTTTGTTCCAGGCTTCTGACAAGAAAGGTCAGATTTGGGGAACTGTGTATATGTATGTTCCGGGTGCTTACGACGTAAAGTTCAAGAAACAGGGCACAGATGCCTATGTTTGGCATCAGAACACATTTGACTATTACGGTGATGTAACAGTTAACGATTGCTCAAGCAAAACAGATTATTATTATAAGATTGACGCAAACGGCGACTTCACGATGAAGAGCTTGTTTGACGGTCGCGATGCTCTCCCGACACTTGTTTGCGGGACCGACTCCTTCCTGCTCGCTTCGGAGAATCCTTACTTCGGCAATGCGGGCGACCCTGGCAAACACGAATCATTGGCTTTGATGTACTATTATCCGCGCTTGTATTCCGGCATCGACCAGGACAACCGCCGCGTGGCTCCGCTTTCTTACACAATGGACCAAGTCAGCGAAGTGTTCTTCGGCGGTATGGATAACAAGTATGTATACGGTTCGGGTACATTCACGCAGGGCGATGCCAAGTACACAGCTACCAGCGTTTATCAGTATTTCGACAAACCGATGGCTCCGCTGGTTGTAGAAGATATCTTCATTCCGGTTATCTCTAAGGGCTATTATCCTATCGCGAAGGGCAAGTCGCTGCGTATGCAGATTCACGACGTGATGGAGCAGGACGGCAAACGCATTCCTGGCGAAAAGATACTCTATGAACTCACAGCTACTGAGCCTGAAACTATCGACGTAGGCAGCATTCCTTACGATGATAATACAAGCTACAACGCCTTCACACTCGTATTCACAAAGAAGAACGCTGAAGGCAAGGCAGAACGCTTCGTTATCGACCAACCGTTCTATGTAGTAATCGACGGACTCGACAACGAAGGCATCGACTGCGGTTTTGAGATTAGCGAGTTACCTTATTATTATAATGACTTCGACTCAGCCGTAGGTATTTGGAAGAAGGATGGCAGTCCTGCGTTCTTCAGCCTCTATAAGGACGTTGCTCTGAAGGTGTCGTTCTCTGCTAAGTACGACTACTGCAACCCGATGTACTACGTCATCAACGGACGTGAGGAGAACTACGGCATTGTGAAGATGGACGACGACGGCACAAGCGGCAAGACTCTCATTCCTGGCGATTTGGTGTTCGCTGGTCCGGCTATCAAAACTAACGACAGCTGGTTCGACGCCAACAACGAGCCTAACTACACCGTAACTTGCGATGCCGACTGGGTGAAGTCAATCACTCCCGACACAAAGACATGGGCTGAATACGACATCACAGTGCTCAAGGTGGTATGCGACCCACTGCCAGAAGGCGTAAGCGGTCGTAAGTGCGAACTCCACGTGCAGAGCAAGACCTGCAAGTCGACATATCCTATCGAGGTTCTGCAGGGCGACGCTACAGCCGGCATCAACGGCGTAACAGTGAACGTGGCTCGCGACGGCAAAACATACAACCTCAGCGGACAGCGCGTAGCTCCTGATACAAAGGGTATCGTGATACGCGACGGCAAGAAGTACGTTAACAAGTAGAAATCCTGACAAGCTATATCGTAATTAGAGGGGGATAGTTTTTTCTATAACAATCCCCCTATAAAACAAGGTGTTAATTAGAGAGAGTTGATTGATTGTATAATAACTAAAAACAATACGACTATGAGAAAAACGCTTCAAGTATTATTCTCGGCATTGTTGGCAGCTACCACGCTGGCTCCGTCGACAGTGAAGGCACAGACTCCGTCAACTGGCGGACCGTACGATGTTCCGTATTCATGTCTGTGGAACGATCAGAAAGTATTAGTTAATAAAGAGTGGACCGTTGAGGACAAGAACAACGACGGTATCACATGGGGATTCAGTAATGATGTGCCCGGCAGTTTCATCAGTTATATCGGCACAGCGCAGAAGCAGGATGCCGACGACTGGCTCGTCAGCCCGTACTTGGCATTCGAGGCAGGCAAGACATACAAGGTTGAGACCGGTGGCTTCAAGGCTATGGGTGGTTCTCAGAAGTTGGCTGTGGCTATAGGTACAGGTGACGACCCCACAACATACAAGGTCGTAGGCGACTACACCATTTCGGCTACATACGGCGGAGGTGGTGCCACACCAGTTGAAGGCGAGTTCATTGCTCCTACAACCGGCAAGTATCGCGTAGCATTCCATTGCACCAGCAATCAGCGTGCATACCTCCTGCTCCTTCCTGTGAAAGTATTTGCTCAGGCTGCCTTGGCAGTGCGCCCGGCAGCAGTAAACGATCTCAATGTAGAGGTTGGTGCTAAGGGAGCGGTGTCGGCTAAGGTGTCGTTCACAACACCGTCTACCGACTATGCTGGCAATGCACTCTCAGGCCTTACACGCGTTCAGCTCTATCGCGACTATGTACAGGTGAAAAACTATGACGCTCCTGCACTTGGCACGAAAATCGAGTGGACGGACGATGAAGTCGTTACAGGCGAGCATACATATAGCGTTATCTCTACAGCTAACGACTTGCGTAGTGATGAGGTTGTAAAGAAAGCATACGTAGGTTACGACCGTCCGCTTCCTCCGCAGAACATCAAGATCTACGATCACCTCAATGGTAAGGCAACCATCACATGGGACCCCGTTTCAGAAGTTGGTATGCACGGCGGTTATGTAGATCCGAAGACTGCAGAGTACACTGTAAACACACTTTATTACGGTTACCTTAAGCCTGTGGAGCAAGGTCTTACAACTACTAAGTGTGTTGTAGAAGATGTTAACTACGATGGTGCTCAGAGTGCTGTGCAGTATGCAATCTACACATACGTAGACAGCCCGACATCAGACACGGCTGTAGTCAGCGATGCTGGACGCGAGGCGTTCATCATCGGTCAGGCACACGAGATACCTTACTACGAATCGTTCGCTAACAAGAGTCTTCAGAAGGGTCCGTGGGTGATTGATGCCAACTGTGCGGGCAAGTTCGGTCTTTCAGAGGATGCGCAGGATGAAGACGCAGGCTCACTTGTTTTCAACCCGTCAACAGGCAGCACTTTGGCTTGCATCCAGGGTCCGAAGGTAGACATCGCCAATGCGGGTAATCCGCAGATTGTGTTCTGGTACTATGCATATCCAGGTACTGACGGCAAGATAACCGTAAAGGTGAACCGCAATGGTCAGGAAATGGTAGAGGTCGGAACTGTAGATTATAGCACGCTTAGTGGCAAAATGGGTTGGCGCTCTGTAGCCATGGATCTTAAGTCGGTGTCTACTGTCGGTGTTAAGAACGGTTACATCCGTCCTTATTTCTACGCCGAGGGCTTGTCAACCAGCATAATGATTGATAACATCAAAATCTACGATGCTATCGAAAACAACCTCGCTGCCGATATTGATGCACCTGCACACGTGCAGAGTGGTAAGGCTGCTCAGCTGAATGTGAAGGTTACGAACCTCGGTACAGCAAAAGCAAGCGGTTACAAGGTACACCTCTTTATCGACGGAAAGAAGTTTGAAACTGAAGAAGGTGAGGATCTTGAGCCTAACGCAGTAGCTACATACGAGTTTGCATACACACCGAAACTCCATGTTGGTAAATTCACCGTGAGAGGCGAAGTAGAGTGGGCTGCAGATATGTTCCAGGCTAACAATAAGTCGATTGACTATACGGTTGAAGTAGTGTCATCTCCGCTTCCTGCTATCAACGACCTCGCTGCTACCGATAAGGGTGTGCTCACATGGTCGGCAATGGATGTAGACGGTGTCAAGGTAACAGACGACTTCGAGTCGTACACACCATGGTCAATAGCACGCGTTGGCGACTGGACACTCTACGACGGTGACAAGGGTACGGTTTACACATTCGGTGGTATTCAGCACCCGAACTCAGGCGTAGCACAGGCTTACATCGTGTTCAACCCGTGGCAGGTGAGCGGCATCACAGGTAGCAACTGGCAGATGTTTGCAGACATCTTCGCGCCTCATTCAGGCAAGCAGTCGATGATGTCTACTGGTACAACAATCGATACCGGCACACCGACCAACAACTGGCTCATCACACCGGAGCTTTCGGGTGAGGAGCAGACAATATCGTTCTGGGTGAACGCTCCTGGCGACGAGATAAATCGTGGTGAGCAGTCTCCGAACTCTGGTCCAGAGACATTCGACATCTACTACTCTGAGGACGACACCAACGCCAACTCGTTCATTAAGATCAATAAGGACTCTTATGAGGCTGTTTACAAGTGGACAAAGTATGATATCGCCCTTCCTGAGGGTGCCAAGTATTTCGCTATCGTGCATACAAGCACAGGTTCGCTGACATCTTACAACTTTGAACCCGACCGTCTCTGCGTTGACGACGTAACATATCGTGCTGGCGGTTTGCGCGTAATGGGTTACAATGTTTACCGTGATGGCGTTCTCGTGAAGAAACTCGACGGCAAGACAACCACTTGGACTGACGAAAAGTACACCGATGATAATGGCTACGGTGCAGGTAACCACAAGTACAACGTAATCGTAGTTTATGCAAACGGCGAGTCGAACGTGTCTAACACAGTCTATGTAGGCGACCCTGCAGCAGGCGTTGACTCTGTTGTTGTGAACGGCGTTAAGACTAACAATCGCGTCTACACCATCAACGGCAAGTACGTAGGTAACAGTCTGAAGGACGTTAAGCAGGGACTCTACATCCAGAATGGTAAGAAGGTTGTAGTGAAGTAATTTGTAAAAAATAGTTAACATTTATACTAAATGCGAGTGCAAATGGTCTGACTTCCAATAAAAAGTCGTACCTTTGCACTCGCATTTTGCACAAATAACAATTTAATTTTTAAAAGTCTATGTATTTAGATCAGGCAAAAAAACAAGAGATCTTTGGACAGTACGGAAAGTCTAACACTGATACTGGTTCAGCTGAGAGCCAGATAGCATTGTTCTCATACCGTATTTCCCATTTGACGGAACATCTTAAGAAGAACCGTAAAGATTATACTACCGCACGTTCTTTGACACAGCTGGTAGGAAAGCGCCGCGCATTGCTTAACTATCTGTACGACCGCGACATCAATCGCTACCGTGCAATCATCAAGGCTCTCGGCCTCCGTAAGTAATTCGCACAAAGAAACAGATCCCGTGTATTCGACCGAATGCACGGGATTTTTTTGTTGCATCTGTGGCGGTGCTTGTTTTTTTTAGTAGTTTGGTTCCGAACTATTTGCGTTAATAGTTCAAAAACGCCGCTGCTTATACATTTGTCTGAAAAAAAAGTAGTAACTTTGCAGAAGTTTTTTAAGGTATATAAAATGCAAGATATTAGAAACATTGCGATTATCGCCCATGTCGACCATGGAAAGACCACGCTTGTCGACAAGATGATGTTGGCGGGCAAACTGTTCCGTGACGGCCAGGATAACAGTGGCCAGGTATTGGATTCCAACGACCTGGAACGCGAACGAGGAATAACCATCCTTTCCAAGAACGTTTCAATCAACTGGAAAGGCACAAAAATCAATATTATTGACACCCCGGGTCACTCCGATTTCGGTGGCGAGGTAGAGCGCGTGCTCAACATGGCAGACGGTTGTATTCTGCTCGTTGACGCATTCGAAGGTCCTATGCCGCAGACACGCTTCGTGCTGCAGAAGGCGCTTCAGATCGGTCTGAAGCCGATTGTTGTTGTGAACAAGGTTGACAAGCCCAACTGCCGCCCTGAGGAAGTGTACGAAATGGTGTTCGACCTCATGTTCTCACTCAACGCTACCGAAGACCAGCTCGACTTCCCCGTCGTTTACGGTTCGGCAAAGAACGGCTGGATGGCTGAGGACTACAACGCCCCGACAGACAATATCGACTATCTGCTCGACAAGATTGTAGAGGTGATACCTGCGCCGAAGGTGCTTGAGGGCACTCCGCAGATGCTTATCACCTCGCTCGACTACTCGAGCTACACAGGACGTATCGCCGTAGGACGTGTTCACCGCGGTACGCTCAAGGAGGGCATGAACATAACCATCTCTCACCGCGACGGCACTCAGGAGAAGACACGCATCAAGGAAATACACGTGTTCGAGGGAATGGGACAGAAGAAGGTAGACGAGGTTCACTCTGGCGATATCTGCGCCATCGTAGGCTTGGAGCGTTTTGAGATTGGTGACACCATCTGCGACTTCGAGAATCCCGAGCCGCTGCCTCCTATCGCTATCGACGAGCCTACCATGAGTATGCTCTTCACCATCAACGACTCGCCGTTCTTCGGTAAGGAAGGCAAGTTCGTAACATCACGCCACATCAACGACCGCTTGCAGAAGGAGCTTGAGAAGAACCTTGCGTTGCGTGTGCGTCCGTTCGAGGACACCACGGATAAGTGGATCGTAAGCGGACGCGGTGTGCTCCACCTCTCTGTGCTCATCGAGACAATGCGTCGCGAGGGCTACGAGCTTCAGGTGGGTCAGCCGCAGGTAATCTACAAGGAGATTGACGGCGTGAAGTGCGAGCCTATCGAGGAACTGACAATCAACGTGCCTGAGGAGTTCTCGAGCAAGATGATTGATATGGTGACACGCCGCAAGGGCGAGATGACATCTATGCAGACCCTCGGCGACCGTGTAGATATCGAGTTCGACATACCGTCGCGCGGCATCATCGGTCTGCGTACCAACGTGCTCACAGCGAGCCAGGGCGAGGCAATCATGGCTCACCGCTTCAAAGAGTATCAGCCGTACAAGGGCGAAATCACACGCCGTCTTAACGGTTCGATGATTGCGCTTGAGACAGGTACTGCCTACGCTTACTCTATCGACAAGCTGCAAGACCGCGGTAAGTTCTTCATCGATCCGGGTGAGGAAGTGTACGCAGGTCAGGTAGTGGGCGAGCACGTTCACGACAACGACCTCGTAATCAACGTTACGAAGGCGAAGCAGCTCACCAACGTTCGTGCCAGCGGCTCTGACGAGAAGGCGCGTGTGATACCGAAGGTGGTGATGAGTCTTGAGGAGTGCCTCGAGTATATCAAGGGCGACGAGCTCGTGGAGGTAACTCCGAAGAGTATGCGTATGCGCAAGATTATCCTCGATCATCTCAGCCGCAAGCGCAGCAACAAAGACTAATTTCTTGTATCGAAATATATACAACGACGGGTGTTCCAAGACTGTGAAGTCATGGGACACCTTTTTTCGTATCAAATGCTTGTTTGTATGGAATTAATTTATTACATTTGCGGCATGGGAATAGAAAAGATACGAAAAGTCATATATACTGACGAATTCATGGATTACTACTGGTCTCTCGATGCCAAATTGAGAGAAAAGTATTCGTATATAGTGAACATAATTGAAACTCAGAAGGTGGTGAATGAGAAGTTTGTAAAGAAACTTGTCGGAACTCCTTATTATGAGGCACGTGTGTCGTTTGGTTCAAACGAGTATCGTTCGGTTATATTTACTATTGACAAAGAGAGCTTTGTTGAGTGTACCCGTTTGTTGTTTGTAACGGGATTCTTGAAAAAAAGTACGAAAGATTATAGGAAAGAGATAAGTAAAGCAGATAGGATAATTAAAGAGTTGGAGGATTAACTATGATAAAGATTAATGAAGAGAAGTTGGCACGACTTCACACCGCAGATGAAATATTGGAGAAGGAATACGGTGCACCCGGCACCCCTTCGCGCGATGCTTTCGAGGCGCGTGCCAAGGCGTGGTACTATGCCGAGTTGCTGAAAGAAGAGCGCAAGCGCCAGAAGCTTACGCAGCAGCAACTTGCCGACAAGATAGGCAAGAAGCGCGAGTACATATCTACCATAGAGCGTGGCAACAGCGACATGCAGATGTCTACGTTCCTGCAGATAGCCTCTGCGTTAGGATTGCGCTTCTCGCTCGTGGTGGGCTGATGAAAGTTTAAACGTGGTGGGCTACGGCTGCTCAGCAAAACTGCGCTGCAGAACACAATAATAGTGGCTATTCAGCGTTTATTATTCAGAAGTGAAAACGTAAACGAACAGGAAAGAAATGAAGAAAAGAACCATATTGTTGGGTCTTGCCGCAGGCGTACTGCCGGTAATGGCGCAACCGAAGGTCGGCACCGTATCCGTGCTGCCCCGTGTGGGCGTGGCGCTCGCCAATCTGCCCGGCGACAAGATGTATATAGCCGGTGGAGTCGGCGACAACATGACTTACTCGGCACGCTACAAGGCAGGCCTGATGGCAGGTGTCGACATCGACTGGCAGTTCATGCCAAACCTCTCTGCCACTATCGGTGCGCAGTACGTGCAGCAAGGCGCCAAGTACGGCAACAACGGCTACAAGGTGCAGGTGACGGAAGGCGTGTACAAAGGCACTGGCTACAGCGACTGGAGCACGCAGCTCCATTACATCAACGTGCCCCTGATGCTCAACGCCTACCTCGGTACGGGCTTCGCCGTTAAAGCCGGTGTGCAGATAGGCTTCCCAATCTCGGGCAATATGAAGTACACCGAGCAGCAGTACACGATGACGAAAGACGACGTGAAGTACGAGAAACCCGAACACGTGAAGTACGACCTGAACTCAACGCTTACAAAAGTAAACTTCGCTATTCCCGTCGGAGTGAGCTATGAGTTCTCTAACGTAATCATCGACGCACGCTACAACATCGGACTTACGCAGTTCCAGGACATTGACGGCTTCAAATCGTCGAAGAATAGTGTCTTCACGTTCAGTGTGGCTTACCGTTTAGGGTTGTAAGTATTACTATTCTGACTCGCGTCGACCGTTGCGTATGTCTGCGTCGACCGATGCGTATGTCTGCGTCGACCGTTGCGTATGTCTGCGTCGACCGTTGCGTATGTCTGCGTCGACCGTTGCGTATCACCATAACTTAGCATTGAACAAGGAAAATGAAACGTTCATTTGAACCAAAGATAATAGTCTGCTGCATCATTATCGTAGTGGGCACATACATACTCTCACGCTCGTGGTCGATGACCATTGGCGTGGCTCTGCTGCTCTACGCCCTCGATGCGCTACTCACCGCTTGGGTGAAGAAGAAGGACGAGCAATATTACGGAAAAAAGAAGCAAGAAGAACAAGAAGATGGAGAAACTCATTAAACTATATACAGAATGGAGTGGGGCTGAACCCGTCAGCACTGAGCAGCTCGTCGGTGCCGGCAGCAACCGCCAGTATTACCGCTTCACGGCTGAGGACGGCACGACCGTCATTGGTGTCATAGGCACCAGCCGCGACGAGAACCACGCTTTTATCTATCTCGCAGAGCACTTCGAGCAGCGCCAGTTGCCCGTGCCGCACATACTCGCACAGAGCGACGACGGACTGCGCTACTTGCAGACCGACCTCGGATCTACATCGCTCTTCGACGCAATACGTGGCGGTCGCGAGGCTGGCGGCAGATACAACCAGCGCGAGAAGCAGTTGCTGAAAGCCACAATACGCCAATTGCCTAACATACAGATACGCGGAGCACGCGGACTCGACTGGCAGAACTGCTATCCGCAGCCCGAGTTCGACGAGGACAGTGTGCTCTTTGACCTCAACTACTTCAAGTATTGCTTCCTGAAACCTTCGGGGCTCGACTTCCACGAACTGAAGCTCGAGGCAAACTTCCGCCTATTCGCCAAGGACCTCACCGCCGAGAACGTCGACTCGTTCCTCTACCGCGATTTCCAGGCGCGCAACGTTATGCTCGATGCCGACGGCAATCCGCAGTTCATCGACTTCCAGGGCGGTCGACGCGGTCCGTACTACTATGACCTCGCCTCGTTCCTCTGGCAGGCATCGGCACGCTATAGCGACAAGCTGCGCCGCGAGCTCGTAGCCGAGTACTACGACGCTTTGAAGCAGTACACCGAGGTGCCCTCGCTGCGCCACTTCGTCAACCGCTTGAGCCTTTTCGTGCTCTTCCGCACACTGCAGGTGCTCGGCGCATACGGCTTCCGCGGCTATTTCGAGCGCAAGAAGCACTTCCTCGACTCCATACCGCCGGCTATGGACAACCTGCGTGCGCTGCTGAAATTAGGTGAGCAGGTGTTCCCCTATCCGTACATGATGGACATGCTGCGCCGACTCACCGAGATGCCACGCTACGCTCACATCGAAGAGCCGGCAGTATCGCGTGCCGATGGATACAAGACCACCGACAAGAATGTCTACGAGGCGCATCCTCAGGACGGACCTGCTACGTTCTCCAAGTACGACGGCAAGGGTCCGCTGCGTGTCCGCGTGTTCAGCTTCTCCTACCGCAAGGGCATACCAGCCGACGAGTCGGGTAATGGCGGCGGATACGTGTTCGACTGTCGTTCGACGCACAACCCCGGACGCTATGAACCGTACAAGAAGCTCACCGGACTTGATGAGCCCGTGATACGCTTCCTTGAGGACGACGGCGAGATACTCACCTTCCTCAATAGTGTCTACAAACTCGCCGATGCTCACGTGCAGCGTTACATCGACCGTGGCTTCACCGACCTCATGTTCTCCTTCGGTTGCACCGGCGGACAACACCGCAGTGTCTACTCGGCGCAGCACCTTGCAGAACATCTGCACGAGAAGTTCGGAATAGAGGTGCACATCTGTCACAGAGAGCAAGGTATAGAGCAGACACTTCTGTAGATTTATGCTACATTCCTTTTGCTGTTTGACGGATTTTGAGTAATTTTGTAGGCAACATATTTATAACGACATCTATGATGCAAGCAATGATATTCGCGGCAGGATTGGGCACACGCCTTAAACCGCTCACCGACACTATGCCAAAGGCGTTGGTGAGCGTTGGTGGTGAGCCGCTCCTGAAGCGCGTAATACATAATCTATCAGTGGCAGGCGTTGACCGCATTGTTGTCAACGTACACCACTTTGCGCAGCAGATAATCGACTATCTTAAAGAAAACGACAACTTCGGGCTCGATATACGCATCTCCGACGAATCAGCCGGACTGCTCGAAACGGGCGGTGGCATAAAACATGCCGCGCCACTCTTCGCTCCCGATGCCCCGATACTAATACATAATGTGGACATCCTGAGCAATGTAGACCTGCGCCACTTCTATCAGCGTGCCGGTGGATTGCTCAAGACTGACGGTTTGGCAAGTGCTACGGCGGATGCTCCCGATGCTTCAGTAGGAGCTACGGTGGATGTTCCCGATGCCTTGCTCCTCGTTAGTCAGCGTAAGACGCAACGCTACCTGCTCTTCGACGACACGATGCGCCTTGTCGGTTGGACTAACATCGCCACGGGCGAAGTGAAGAGTCCGTACCCCGACCTCGACCCTAAAGCGTGTCGCATGTATGCCTTCGCTGGCATCCACGCCCTTTCGCCACGAATGATTCCTTTAATGAATCAGTTCCCCGACCGCTTCAGCATCATCGACTTCTATCTGCAGACTTGCGCCACGCACCGCATCGAAGGCTTCGCAAAGGACGACCTGCAACTGATGGACATCGGTAAGCTCGATACGCTGGCGCAAGCAGAAGAGTTCCTGTTAAAAGTAAAAAAGTAAAAGGGTAAAAAAGTAAAAAGCCTTAGAAAAAAAGAAACATCAAATACAAACAATAAAACCAACCAAAGTAATGCAACAGAAGATAATTATTCTCGATTTCGGTTCGCAGACCACGCAGCTCATCGGCCGTCGTGTGCGCGAGCTTGATACCTTCTGCGAGATTATGCCCTACAACAAGTTCCCGAAGGACGACCCCTCTGTCATCGGTGTCATCCTCAGCGGAAGTCCCTTCTCGGTTCACGACAAGGAGGCATTCAAGGTAGACCTTAGCCAGTTCGTAGGACGTATCCCAGTGCTTGGCATCTGCTACGGCGCACAGTACATCTCTTATGCTGGCGGCGGCAAGGTGGAGGCAGCCGACTCTCGCGAGTACGGACGTGCCAACCTCGAGCACTTCGACGCTGAGAACCCCTTGTTCAAGGGCTTCGTTGAGAACTCGCAGGTGTGGATGAGCCACGGCGACACCATCACCGCCATCCCCGAAGACTTTAAGTGCATCGCTTCTACAGCCAATGTTAAGTATGCCGCTTACGCTTCTACAAAGCAGCCGGTGTGGGCAGTGCAGTTCCACCCAGAGGTGTTCCACTCGCTGCAGGGCACACAGCTCCTGAAGAACTTCGTGGTAGACATCTGCGGAAGCCGTCAGGACTGGAGTGCCGACTCGTTCGTAGAGACAACAGTAGCTGAGCTCAAGGCGCAGCTCGGCGACGACAAGGTAATCCTCGGACTCTCGGGCGGTGTTGACTCAAGCGTAGCAGCCGTGCTCCTCAACAAGGCTATCGGCAGCAACCTCACATGTATCTTCGTCGACCACGGTATGCTCCGCAAGAACGAGTTCCGCGACGTTATGGAAGACTACAAGTGCTTGGGCTTGAACGTTATCGGCGTAGACGCAAGCGAGAAGTTCTTCTCCGACCTTGCCGGCGTTACCGACCCCGAGCAGAAGCGCAAGATTATCGGTCGCGACTTCGTTGAGGTGTTCAACGCTGAGGCTAAGAAGCAGACAGGTGCAAAGTGGCTCGCACAGGGCACTATCTATCCCGACCGCATCGAGTCGCTCAACATCACGGGCAAGGTAATCAAGAGCCACCACAACGTAGGTGGTCTGCCTAAGGAAATGAACCTCAAGCTCTGCGAGCCGTTGCAGTGGCTCTTCAAGGACGAGGTTCGCCGCGTAGGTCGCTCGATGGGTATGCCCGAGCACCTCATCACACGCCACCCGTTCCCAGGCCCAGGCTTGGCTGTGCGCATCCTTGGCGACATCACTCCCGAGAAGGTACGCATCCTCCAGGATGCCGACGACATCTATATCCGCGGTCTGCGCGAGTACAAGACAAAACTCTCTGGCGAGGACGCACGTCGCGTGCTTGCTGCCGGTGTTCCTGCCGACATGCACGACGGCGAGATTGAGGTATCGCTCTACGACCAGATTTGGCAGGCAGGCACAGTGCTCCTCTCTACAGTACGCTCTGTAGGCGTAATGGGCGACGAGCGCACATATGAGCACCCCGTTGCTCTCCGTGCCGTAACCTCTACCGACGCTATGACTGCCGACTGGGCTCACCTGCCTTACGACTTCATGGCTAAGGTGTCTAACGAGATTATTAATAAGGTGCGTGGTGTGAACCGCGTATGCTATGACATCTCGTCGAAACCACCATCAACAATCGAGTGGGAGTAAACCGTTCCTGATAGAGTAGGAATAAATTGTTCCTGATAGATAGGCTGACAGATTTAGCTTTAAAAAAGCAAATCTGTCAGCCTTTATTGTGCTTGTAATCTGAGAATTACGGTTGCGCTGATAGATATGGCAGATTTTTTTAATAACATTTTACTCTGTCCATATCTTTAAATCCCTAACTTCTCTATTTTGTTATATATCGTCTTGCGGTCTACGCCTAACAGGCGGGCAGCCTTTGCCTTGTTGCCGTTGGTCTGTTGCAGAGCGGTAATGATGCGCTGACGTTCCGTGTCTTCGTCGTGCAGTTGCAGGACGTTGTCGGTGCGAATCTGTCCCATCGCCTGCGTCAGTTCGGCGGTGGTTATCTTGTTGCCGCGTGTGAGCAGCACCGCACGCTTCACCACGTTGTTCAGCTCGCGCAGGTTGCCGGGCCATGAGTGAGAGGCGAGCAGTTCTGCTGCGTCAGAGTCGAAGCCCTCCACCGTTCGGTTTAGTTCCTCATTGGCATGGTGTATGAAGAGGTCGGCAAAGAGGAAGAGGTCGCTGCCACGCTCCGAGAGTTTTGGCATGTAGATGGTGAACTCGTTGATGCGGTGGTAGAGGTCTTCGCGGAACCGTCCTTCGCCCACTGCCTCCTCAAGGTTCTCGTTCGTGGCGCACACAAGACGTATATCGATAGGTATCTCCTGCGTTCCGCCAACGGGGCGGATGCGACGCTCCTGCAGCGCACGCAGCAGTTGCACCTGCACTTCGTAGCTTAAGTTGCCCACCTCGTCAAGGAATAGCGTTCCGCCGTTAGCCATCTCGAAGGCTCCCCGTTTATCGTTATCGGCACCTGTGAAGGCTCCCTTCTTGTGTCCGAAGAACTCCGATGCAGCCACGTCGCGTGGTATCGCCCCACAGTCGAGTGCGAAGAACGGGCGGTCGGCGCGTGCGCTGAGGTCGTGAATACGGTGAGCCACGTACTCCTTACCCGTTCCCGATGCACCGAGGATGAGCACCGACATAGGTGTGGGAGCCACCAACTCCACGTAGCTATATAGCTGGCGCGAGGCTTCGCTCTTTCCCTCTATGTGGCGGGGAGCAGTGAGTTTTGCGCTCGGCTCGTAGAGACGCTTGCCAGAGCAAGAATTTTGAGCTTTGAATTTTGAATTATGCGCCGTTGGCGCATTTTGATTTGTAGAGTTTTGAATTGTGGAGGAGGCTTGCTGTGCGTTCTGCTCCATCGCATCCTTAATCTTCTGCAGCAGGATGTCTGGCTGCACGGGCTTTGCGATATAGTCGGCAGCACCCGACTTCATGGCGAGTACTGCGTTCTGCACCTCCGCATAATTTGTCATCACGATGAACGGCGCATTGATGTCGTGTTCGTGCATCCATGCGAGCAGTCGAAGCCCGTCGTGGTCGGGCAGACGGAGGTCGGAGAGTACGAGGTCAACCTCTTTGCCGAAGGTTCCTGTCAGCAGTTTCACGGCAGCACCTACCGATGTCGCTTTCTCTACCTCAAATCCCTTTCGGCGCAGCCATGTCTGTAGCATTGTGCCGAATGCAATATCGTCTTCTACAATCAGTATATGTTGCATAGTATATTCTTGAGTTTCTCTATCAGTTGTTTTGTCAATCTTTCGCGTTCTTGGTCGTTAGGGGGTGCACTTGTCTCAAGTGCACCAACCAAGTTGTCATTTTGAGCTTGTTGGTGTACTTGTTGTTTGTTAGGGGGTGCACTTGTCTCAAGTGCACCAACCAAACTGTCACGTTGACTTTGTTGATGTACTTGTTGATTGCTTTGTTGGTGCACTTGAGACAAGTGCACCCCCTTGGTTTGTTTGCTTTTTTGGTGCACCCCCTGGAGGGGCGCGAGCCATTCGTTCTTGCCTGGTTCGAGCATTTCGAGCAGTGGCATCGCTTTGTGTACCGCTTTCGCAATGCGCTCCGGGTCTGAACCGTCGCCAATCATCTCTAAATATTCCTCTATCGACTTGCGTATGTCGCTTATGATTTGTCGCTCTGCTTCAGGGTCACCATCGGTGAAGGGGAGAAGGGCGGTTCGGAGTTTTGCGCTCGGCTCGTAGAGACGCTTGCCAAAGCAAGAATTTTGAATTTTGAGTTTTGAATTATTCTCGGCTCTGCCTGCGGTTTTGAGTTTTGAATTCTCGGCTTCGCCTGCGGTTTTGAGTTTTGAATTCTCGGATACTCTTACTGCTACGCCCGTGAGTTGGCAGATTGTGGCGGCGAGTGTCTGCACCGAGAACGGTTTGAACAGACAGGCATCGAAGCCGTCGCTGCGTAGCTGTGGCATGATGCTCTGTTCGTGCGCTGTCATCGCCACGAACTTCGTAGTGCATGATCGTTGCTGAACCTCGGCGTTATTGCGTATGCGTCGCATAATTTCGCTGCCGTTCATCTCCGGCATCTCTATGTCTGTGAACACGATGTTGGGAGCCGACTCCGTGGCAATGGCTATTGCCTCGCTGGCGTGTATGGTCGTGGTGGTGTTGAAGCTGATGCCCTCGATGCGTTGCAGCATCTCCGTGAGGAGCTGACCCTGCAGGCGGTCGTCGTCTACTATCACCACGGATAGAGTGGGGTGTTGAGATTTGTCTTTAGGGGGTGCACTTGTCTCAAGTGCACCAATCAAACTGTCACGTTGACTTTGTTGATGTAATTGTTGCTTGCTTTGTTGGCTTTGTTGGTGCAGCTGAGACAGCTGCACCCCCTTGGTTTGCTTGTTTTGTTGGTGCACCCCCTGATTGGTGACAATCTTCACGGGCAGACTCACGGTGAATGTCGAGCCCTTACCCTTTGCCGACTGCACGTTTATTTCGCCTCCGAGCAGCGTCACAATCTCGCGCGTGATGGTCAGTCCGAGTCCCACGCCCTCCTTACCTTGTGCGCCAGGCAGACGTGTGAAAGCGTTGAACACCGTTTGCAGTTCGTCGGGCGTCATGCCGCATCCCGTGTCCTTCACGCTGATGCTGAGTTGTCGGTTTGCGATGTTCACGCCGACACGTACCTCGCCCTTGTCGGTGTATTTGATGGCGTTGCCCACAAGGTTGTTCACAATCTGTTTGATGCGGAATGCGTCCGATCGGCAGAGCATTGACTCCGTCACCTGCACATCAGTTGCCAACTTCAGCTTCTTTTCCATAGCTAATGGCTGCATCTGCGCCACACACTCGCTGATGAGCACAGCCGGTGCGAAGCTTACCTCGTGGCGTTCCGCCTTGCCGCTCTCCAGCTTGTGATAGTCGAGCAGTGCCGACACTAATTGCAGCAGATGTTTCGCCGAGCCCGATATGTTCTGCAGATATCCCACCGCCTTCGGTTGGTCGACGTATTCGCTGAGCAAGTCGATGAAGCCGGCTATAGACGCAGCCGGAGCCTTAATGTCATGCGTTATGGTGAGCAGCAGCCGCTCACGCTGCTGCATGATGCGCTCCGTTTCCGCTTTCGCCTCGATGATGCGCTGGCGGTCGCGGCGTTCGCGCTTTATGTCGCGCAGAATGTACACTACGAGTATCGCCGCCGAGAGGATGGCGAGCAGACCCAACACCGCTATCCTCACAATCATTGCACGCCGCGAACTCATCGCTTTGCCCACAACACGCTGCAGTGCGTTGTGCTCATCGCTCTGTATATCCTCAATCAGTAGCCATGTGCGCTTCGTCAGCTGAATGCTTACTCGCTGCAACTTTCTGTTGCGCGAGCTGATCGCATTCTGCTTCCTGTCGCTTGCGCGTTGTTGTTCGCTGTGTATCTCCGCGAGTACGTTAGCCACAGAGTCGGCAATGTTCAGACGGTGGTTTATGGTGGCGGTAGACGGCTGATGCGTCAGTCGGGTGGTGCTCACGGTGTCGGTGTGCTGCTTGCGGAAGGCATCGCCTAAGCGTCGGAAGAAGCCACGCTTCGTCTTCACTACCTCATACACCGTCTCGTGTTGTTCGTGGCGTTCCTTCGTCTGCGGACTGATAACTATAGAGTCGCGTCCGCTATGCAGTGCCTCTAACTTGTTGTTGTAGTAGATATCGCGGCAGTCGTTGTTCAGTTCCTTCATAACGAGCAGCGTGTTTTCGCGTTTCGCCTTTAGCAGCGTAATGAGTGAGTCGAGGCGTTGTTGCTTCAGCGTGTCCATAAGCAGTGGGCGCAACCTCATGGCGTTGGCAGCCGAACTGTTAAGAGCCTCGTCGAAGCGCTGCCACTTGCCGGCATCGCCGAGCAGTACAGAGCGTTCGGCATTGGCGGTCTCGAGCATCGTGAACACGAGCGAGTCGACAATGTCGCGGCGAGCCATCAGCCGCTCCGATGCCTCGTTGACGGCAGACAACGAACGTGTGTTGTCGTAAACCATCCATGTGGCTGACACCAACACGACGGCGAGCAAGGCGTATCCTACAAGTATTTTTATTCTGGTGCTGAACATATATGTACTGTAATATCTTATTCTTATATATTATAACGCAAAATCTCTTATTTTATTTTACGAAAAAAGCCTGCACCATTCTTGTTCGCACAAGAACGATGCAGGCTAAAAAAGGATTTAGTGTTGTTTTATGTCTGAAATCATTACCTTCTCTTCTCTTCTTTACACTACAGCCGGTGCTTCTGTACCTGTAGTGTCAGTGTCGGTAGAGTCAGAGAGCACTACGCTTGAGAAGAGCTGTGCGGCAGGGTCGACAGAGTCGGTAGAGTCGGAGAACATTGCTTCTGTCTGCTGGTCGTCTACCACCTGAGTGTCGGGAGTCTCCACAACGGTTGTGTCAACCGGCATTCCCAAACCAAGCTCTGCCTTAGAGCTACCTGCAAATACGTTGCTTACTGATACTGTTACGAAAGCTGCGAGAGCTACAAAAACTAACTTCTTCATATGCTTTAAATTTTAAATTGTTAATATTGCGTTTATCTGTGGAACTCTGTTTCGAACTGTTGTTCGTTGCGTCGTTCACTAAATAAAATGCAATCGGTGTGCCAGAAAAAGTGTGGTTTTGCGTAAGTGGTTGAATATCAGTTGTTACTGTTTGTTTAGGTGCGTTGGCATGGTTTGATAAAATGTAGAAAAGTGTGGAACAGTTGTAGAACTATTCCACACTTTTATGTAGACAATGTATGCGATTATTGCAAGACAAACTTGAAGGTCTTCGTAGTAGAAGTTGTCTTTACGCTGAGCAGATATACGCCCTTAGCCAACTGCGGCATAGGGATGGATAGTGTCTCGCCGGCACAGCGGTTGCCGAGCTCTTTGGTGAAGACCGTGCTGCCCGTCATGCTTGTGAGGCTCAGCGTAGCCTTCGTGTTGCGTGCAAAACCCAAGAGGATTTTGCCGTCGGCGATGCGTATGGTGCCATCGAACGGCATGTCGATGCGCTCGCAGCCCGCTGTTTGCTTCTCGATGCACTGGCGCAGTCCGTCGAGCGCATTAATCTTGCCGTATCCCCAGTTACTGTCGGGTGCCGTAGTGGTGAAGTTGTCCTTGCGAGCCGTAGCCTGCACAATCTCGTGCAGTTGTTCGGGCGTGAGTTGCGGATAAGCCTGCAGCCATGTAGCCACGATGCCTGCCACGAACGGCGATGCCATCGATGTGCCCTGCATGTAGCCGTACTGGTTGTAGCGACCGAAGTTCTCGTTATATTCGGCGTACATCAGATTGCCAGATGCGTCGTTGTTCGACACCGCCGAGATTATGAAGCAACCAGGCGCAGTGATGTTCGGCTTCATGCGTCCGTCGACTGTTGGTCCGTAGCTCGAGAACGAACTGAGGTCGCCTATGGTCTCCTGCAGCGTAGCCTGTTGTCCGCTGTTCGTGGTGTACTCGTTGCGCGTGGTGTACGAGCCGACGGTGAGGATGCGCTTGCCCGTTCCGCCAATCTCGCAGAGCGTAGACGAAGCGGCGTCGGGAGCCGAGAAACCCTCCATGTCGCGCGACTCCAGTGCGAGGTACGTGTTGTCCGACCAGATGTTCACTCTGCCCGCTGTCTTCGGCGTGATGGTGAGTGCTATGGCGTAGTTGTTGCGGATGCCGGTGAGTGCGGATGTGAGCACCACGTGCGGTTTGCCGTTGAGCGGACTAACCTCCGATGCCACCTTCCATGTGCCCGTGGCGTACTTGCCGAACGATGTCTCCGTCAGTCCCTCGGCAGGGTAGACCGTAGTCGATACTGCATCCTTCTTGTTTACCGTGCTGAAGGCTGCGATGTCTACGGTGAAGTCGGTGCCCTTCTCGCCCCATATCTCTATTGTGCCGCCCGAGGCAGAGTTGGACGGCGCAACTTTGTATTTCGCGAATGTGCGCAGCGGAGCGTCAGCTGTAGAGGCGAATGTATGGTCGATGTGGAACGCATCGGTGCGGTGGTTGCCGGCTGCACCCACGATGAGACGGCCAGGTCCCTGCATGGCATCGGTCATGGTGTCGAACGTCGAAGTGCCGTCGTGCGGTCCGTCCTGATTACCCAAACTGAGGTTCACGACGCACGGTTTGCCTACCTCGTCGGCATAGTCGAAGATGTACTGCACGGCGTTGCTGATGTCGGCGTTGGTACTCTCGTTGAGGTCGAGTGCCACGAGCACGATGTCCGCGTCGGGCGCGTTACCCACGTAAGCTCCCTCCTTGTATGCGTCGCTGCCGGCAGCAATGGCTGCCACGTGCGTGCCGTGCGAGTTTGTGTCGCTGTCGCCCTGCGCCTTCTCAATCAGCTCTGGCGTGTTCAGTTCGATGCCGTAGCCGTACTTCGTTGGTGCAGTAGCACCGTCGAGCGTTTGGGTGCCTTGCTCCCAAACACGTTTGATGCGCAACTGTCCGTCGTCGGGACGGCGGAACGCAGCGTGCATGTAGTCGAAGCCGGCATCAACCACGCCCACCACTACGCCCTCGCCGGTGTAAGCCTGCGGCAGCGAGGTGCCCTTGTGTATCTGGTCGGTGCCAGCCTCCTGGCGTGCGAGGTTGAGCATCTGGCTTGCGCCCGATGTCAGCTGTATGTACTCTACACCCTCCTGCTTAGCCAACTGCTGAAGTGCGTCGATTGAGAGGCGCACCGTTGCGGTGTTGGCGTGCAGAGCAACCGGTGTCAGCCCCAGTGCCTGCCACGATGTGCGTGCAGGGTCGATGGTTACGTATAGAGTCTTGAGATTTGAGTTCTGGGCTTTGAGCTTTGAGTGGTGCGCCTTCTGCTCGTTTGTGTTTGAAAGCGCTACGGCAGTACGCGGCGACAATGATGCTTGCGCCCACATGGAGGTGGGCGCAAGCAACATAGATGCACCTATTATATATATGTATGGCTTGCGCATGATACACCTTGTTTTATTATGTATTATACGGTCTATCTCACCAGTATCTTCTTTGTGGTCTGCTTGCTACCAGCTACAACTTTCACGATGTACACACCCTTGGCAAGAGCGGCGTTCTCCACCTGCGCACCTGCGAGGTTATATACTGACAGACGGCTGTAGTCGCCCTCTACGCACACCTTGCCATTGTTTACGAAGATGTTCAGAGTCTGCTCTGCTTCGGGCTCGTTGATGGCTGTAGTTACATTGAAACCACCCTGCTTGTACGATTCGCCGAGACGTGCCTTGCAGCAGTTGTAAATAGTGTGCTTGGTGTTGTCGTTCTGGTCGAACGAACCCATATAGGCTACTACACTCATGTCCTCAAGCACAGCCTTGATGTTGTTCTTAGTCTCGTTGGCATAATAGCTCGAGTGGATGCTGTCGGGTATGGTGATGGTCTTCTCCCATGTGAACATCTGTCCAGCCTTCACGTCATTCACGAGCATACCCCATGCGTTGCCTGTCACCGTTCCGCGGAATGTGTGGTTGTGAGTATAGTTTTCTCCAGCATTTGTTTGTGATGCAATTATGCCGTCCTGTACGAGGAAGAGGTTGAAGATAGACTGTTTTGAAGGCGCATCGGTGTGTGCCAGTATCTGCACCTTCACTTTCAGCTCGCGTGTGCTCTCGTTCAATTTTGTTTCGAGGTTGAATGAGACGTACGGCTTTGTTGTCGCTGCGTTATAGATAGTAGAGAGAACATTGTTTGTAGATGTCGCTTGTACGATTGGTGATGAACTAATATTGGCGTAAGTGTGGCGGTTTACCATAGCTGCAGGAGCGAACGTACCTCCACTTCCTGGGTAGAAGAACAGGTAATTAATGTCTTCTTGCATCGTGAATATGTCGGGGTCGTAGCCACTGTGGTGGGCTACTTCAATGATGTCTTGTTTTGAAGTCTTGATGGCATCTGCGATATTCAGATGACCTCTAAAGCATTGTGAACAGGTCTGACTTGTGAATGATTCGAGCAGCAGTGAGCGTTCCATGTTCTTCGGATAGAAGAAAAGTGACGCAGTAAGGCTGTTGTCGGAAGTGTCACCCTCCTTGTCAGCTCCGTTCACGTTGGCTATAGTGACGTTGATGTCTCGCTTGCCCTCTTTGCTTGTGTCTAAGTCTGTGAGGTTGAAGCTGTAGCCCTCCTTCGGCTCGATGTTGAGGTCGGCGAAGTGTTTTGTGGTTGTCTTGCCATCAACATCAATGATGGCATCGAAACTGTTGATTGCTGTTGTGCCAGCATTGATGAAGCATGGCGTGAGTTTGCATTCTTCGCCAGCTTTATAATATCCGTCAAATTTGCTACGACCTACGATTACGTCGGTGTAGTCGTCCGCATTCTCCGCATTAACGAAGATGAGCGCGCTACCACGGTCCATGCCGTAGGTGTCAACCCATGTGCCATTGTTGTATGCAAAGTTGCAGCCCTCAATGTCGTACGATTTGTCCGACATGAGAAGGTTGTATGTTGTGCTAATCTCGGCTGTGTAGCCGATGTACAGACACTCCTCTTCGCCCGTGATAGTGTATGGCTTGTCGAGTGTCCATTTTACCTTTGTGAGTGCTCTATTTACCTCCAGTGTGCCCTCGGCAATCGGTGTGCCGGTGAGTGTGGTGGCGAGGAATACGTTTATTTTGTTGTCTGTCGTATTCTTGCTGCCTACTACGAACTCTGCGAAGTCGATGGTCTTGCCCTTAAGAGCTTGCAACTTGGCATGGCTGAAGCGTATTGCTTGACCCTGCTTCTGGCTGCTGCCGAGGCGGAATGCGTTCAAACGATCAATGTCGTCTTTCGAATAGCCAATGTTTGTGGCGTTGATGCTTCCTGCGAAAATCAGTAGGGAAGCGATACTGAGTAAGATTTTTCTCATGTTATATATTTTTGTTTATTATTTATTTGTTAGTTACGTTATTTTTAAAAAGTGGGTGGTAAAAGTATTATATTATAGGTGTCGTACCATTTATAGCTTGCAAATGTACGGTTTTTTGCAAAAATACGCAACAATTTCGTAGAAAATAGATATAAATAGTCTTGGCTTTGAAAAATTAATATTATCTTTGCAATAAGATAGTCGACAAGCGGACATATCAATTCGGCAGCTCGTTAGCTTGTCAATGAAATATTAATAATCAATAAAAACACAGTATTATGGAAAGACGTTTACTTTATTCGGTTGCAGCCCTGGCGATGATGCTTGGCTCGTCAACACAGTCTTTTGCACAGAACGTAGAAACCCAGAATCGCTTCTTGGTAAAGTCGGTTACGCTTGGTAGTCAGATGGGTGATGTGCCCGAAGATCTTGACTCGAAGCGCGAGTATTATTACTACAACACCGACAACAAGCTGGTAGGCAGTTCAACCTTTGGTCGTAAATATACCGACGAAGGCTATTCTGACGAGTTCTCGTTGACCAACATCATTAAGTCTGTCTTTGATGCTGATGGCAAGATGACAAACAAGGACTCGTATCAGTGGGGCGACTATGATGACGGCGATTTCGCTTTCCATAAGACATACAACTGCGAGAGCTATACCTACGATGCTCAGGGCAGACTGGCTACCGACACCACATCAATGCGCATCAACGAGTACACGTACAACGACGATGGTACGTTGGCTAAGGTTACGTCTTACAGCAAGCAGACAAAGAAGCTTGCACAGGAGATAACCTATAGTTACGAAGAGGGTAGAGCTACTCATTATTCTTCTACCGGAAAGTACTATGAGTTTGAAGCCGACCTGAAATACGATGCCGACGGCAATAAGATAGAAGAATATCAGTACACCGTGTCGGGTGAAGTGAAGAAGCCAAAGCAGCGCGAGGTATGGACATACACCGACGGCGTGCTCACGCTTCATATGAAGTATCGCTACGATAGTAAAGGTACTGAAATACCAGATACGAAGACCGAGTATGTTCCGGTGGGTGGAAATATGAACCTTATGGATGTCAGCGACTACTCTTATAATGCCACTAAGAAGCAATGGAGCAAATGGGGTCTTACCGTGCGCAATACTTATCGCAACTTCAGCGGATTGAAGGACGCTACATCAATGATGCTGCTCTCGGCAACACCCGACAAGACACTCAAGAATACCATCAACCTCCAGTTTACCACTCCGCAGGCAGGACTCGTACACGGTTGTAAGTTTGTTGTATATCGCGACTGTGTGGCTCTCGACACTCTCGAGCTTGCCGACGTTATGAACCCTGCAACCAAGCAGTGCACATACCAGGACAAGGAGCTGAAGAATAGCACATACACTTACTTCGTTCAGCCGTTGTTCGCCCTCACAAACGGCGAGATAGCAACCCCTACTGCCGACTCAGAGTGGGTGGGCTACTACAGCACAACTCCGATGGACGTGAATGTGGCTCTCGCAAAGGAACTTCCTGCCGTTACCGATCTTAAGTTTGTAAGTGGTGAAGTGAAGAGAGTTGGTTCTATTGTGAGTCCGATGGTTGAATACTACGCCAACCTTGAATGGAAGAACCCTGAAAATCTTGAAGAACTTGGTTTCGTAAAGAATAGCCTGGCTTTCGTAGGTAAAGGCTTGGCTGACGTAGAGACAAAGGATCCGACAGTGAATACTGCAAAGGTGCAGATTATGGACGATGAGGTAGAGCTTTATGTTATCACAAGCTATAAATATGGCAAGGCTTACTCTAACTCCATCACCGTGAAGATTACAGATATTAAGGTCCCTGACGGAGTGGACGCTGTGTCTGTAGACGGTGCAGTGAAGGCTACCTTCGCACATGATGTTGTTCAGCTCAGCGAGGCTGCAAACGTATCTGTGTACTCAGCTACTGGCGCAAAGGTGTATGCTAAGCAGAACGTAAATAGCGTAAACCTCGCACAGCTTCCTGCTTCTATATATATAATATGTATAGAGAAGGGCGGCAAGCAGAACCTCTACAAGTACAATGTAAAGAGATAAAAACTATTATTTTGAAACCAAAGGGAGCGTGCCTCTAAACTTGGTACGCTCCTTTCACTATGAATATAACCATAATAAGCAATAAATGAAGACAAAAGTATTACTTGCATCGCTACTCTTCAGTGGCGCAGCTTTCGCACAGACCGCACCGTTCGTGATGGTCACACCCTCCGACTATAACATTATGGCAGCCTCACCTAATGGTAAGTGGGCTTGTGGTATGTACTACGATGCCAGCAATGAAGCATACGGCTTCCGTTGGAACCTTGAGAGCGGCGAGATAGATCTGCTCAACCCCTCGTCGCCATCGCAGGCGTATGGTGTTTCTAACGATGGTGTCGTAGTAGGTGTGTACACCGACAATAGCTTCAAGAAGAACGGAGCGTCAATACAGCTCGCCGGCTATTGGAGCAACGACCGCTGGAACCGCCTTGAGATGCCGTCCGACGCAGTAAACAGCAGTGGCGCAGCCGGCATCTCGCCCGACGGACATTACATCACCGGCAACGTAGCTGTAGGCAGCAACTACTCGGGCTATGTATGGAAGGACGGCAAGATATTCCGCCAGTTGAAGGAGAACAAGAAGATAGCAATGCCTTACGCTATATCGCCTGACGGACAATACGTGACCGGATGGATTATGAATAAGAACCGCCAGGCTTGTTTATGGGGACCAGACGGCAACTTCACAACACTCTCCGACCAGCAGTCGCCGTTCTGCGTGGGCAAGAAGTTCTCGCCCGATGGCAAAAAATTGCTTTACTTCGGCGGTTGGCAGACCGACGAAGAGGCAGGCGGAGCAGACAAGATACACGGAGCATGGGCAATCTACGACATGGAGACGGGCAGGAAGACGGCAATACTTCCGGCAGGTACTAAGGATGACCTCGACTTCTTTGATGTTAGCAACCATGGCACTGTAATGTGTGAGGACAACAATTTGGGTTATATATACCAAAACGGAAAAGGCACATTCGCATACAAGTATCTGAAGGAGAAAGGTGTGAACCTCGCCGACTATCATGTTTTCGTCAATCCGGATGCACCTAAAGATTCTGACGGCGAAACCCTTTACAACGTGACACGCGCCACATCTGTGTCGGTAAACGACCATATCATGGGCTTCCTCTTCTACAACGATAACAAGGATTCGGACGGCAACTACGCTATTTCGTCGCAGTCGATGATTGTGAAGTTCGGCAGTCCGCTCTTCTCGGCTATGCCTCCAGTAAGCGTGAAGGCACAGCAGATGTCTGGACTCAACTCTGTGAAGATTACATGGAAGCCGAACGTTGCAGCTACAGGTATTACTGGCTATAAGGTGTATCGTGACGGAGACAAAGTAAGCAACGACATTGTTACGGCAGAAGGATTTGTAGATGTAGATGTCCCAGTTGGCGAACACAAATATCAAATTGCGGCAATGTACGGCGACGTAGAGTCGGCAGAGAGTGAGACGGCTACCGTTACTGTGCAAGCACAGAAAGTCTCTAAGCCGACAGGCTTCTTTGCGCAGCAGCACGGCTACAATTCTGTTTTCTTGGAGTGGAACAACCCGGCTACCAACTTCGGACAGCTCACCTACTTCGCTCCAGACGATGCGCAGCTTGAGACCTTTGGTCTGTCGTACGCTAACCTCAGCTACGAGACAGCCATTGCTTTTGATGCAGTAACACTCAGTGCATACAAGGGACAGAAGCTCACCTCCGTAGGCTTCTATCCGATGGAGGCTCAGGGCGGTTGGACAATCAATCTCTACACTCGTGATGCAGCCGGCAAGCTTCAGAAGTTCTACACACAGCCCGTCACGCAACAGTTGAACTATGGCGAGCGCAATGTCGTTACGCTCACAACACCGCAGGACGTGCCGGCAAACGAACTGCTCGTGTCTGTAGAGGTGGCTGTGACAACAGCATCGAAGCGCATCTCGGCTCTCGACAATGTTCATGCAGTGAGGGGTAAGTCTGACTTGCTGCGCGTTACTACCGACGACGACTTTGAATCGATTGGCGACATTATGGAGTCGGAAAATGTCCTCTATGCCGCTTCATGGGCTATTGATGCTACGGTAGCACCGGCGGGTGCCGACCTCACGAAAGACAATGTAGCAAGCTATAATATATATGTAGACGGCAAGAAGGTCGGTTCGTCTGACGCGAAGACATTCACCGTTGCTTCGGTGGAGAAGGGTACACATGCGCTTGGTGTGAGTGCAGTGTATGCTAACAGCGTTGAGTCGGAACAGACCATCGTTCAGCTCGATGTGACACCCGACGACAGTCAGCTTCAGGCTGTAAGTGGAGTGGAAGTAGCTCCTGTTTCGGCTTCGGCTGTAAAGGCTACATGGCAGCAGCCGCTCGACCGCGATGTCGTTAAAGTGCAGTACTGCTCTGGTTCGGCATCAGGTCAGATTGTCACCGCACCAGCCAACAACAACTACGGCTTGATGGTTGGCGCGGTATATCCGTCGAAGACATTCCGTGGACGCACAGGCTACGTGATGAAGAAGGCGCGTTTCTATCCGCTTGCTGATGCTACATACACCATATATGTGTATAAGGACGACAAGATAATCAACGAGACAGCTGTGGAGAACTACACTTTGGGTAAGTGGAACGAAGTGGAGCTCTCAGCACCTATCGTTGTTGAGAACGGAGCTTCTTACCGCTTGGCTGTCGACTGCTATGACGTTGAGCCGGGCAAGCCTGCTATCGCTTTGGATAAAAATGCGCCGATGGAAGGCTACTCGGATATCTATACGCTCGATGGCGAGTCGTGGAGTTCGATCACATCTACTGGTGTCTCTGCCAACTGGATGATTGGTCTTGTACTCGAGACTGCGCAGCCTAAAGTACTGCCTATCGATGGTTACGATGTCTATATCGACAATGCAAAGAAGAATACGGAGAAAGTGACTGAGACAACATTCACTCACGACTTCGGAACTGATGACAAGCAGCAGCACACCATCCGCGTTGACGTTTACTATACAGTGAAGTCGAAGAGCGTGAAAGGTGGCGTGACCAAATTCCTCATCGCAGTTGCTGGCATCAACGAGAACACTGTAGGACGTATCGAAATGCACCAGGGTGAGAACGAACTCACCGTGACTGGCGAGAACGTAGAGTCTGTGGAACTCGTGTCGGCTGCTGGAGCAGTAGTGGCAAAGGCAAAGGGCGACACCGTTTCGCTCAACAGCGTGCCTGCAGGCATGTATGTGGTGAAGGCGGTTGTTGCGGGTGAGACCGTGACACGCAAGGTTATGCTCACTAAGTAGTAGAAAATAGTACTCACTGAATAATTGTTTTTAAGCAGTTTAATCACTATTTTCGTACACTTATGCTATAATTGAAGACGTTTGTGCCCATATCGACAAAAGTGGGGTTGTGTATTGCGTAATTTATGATTAATTTTGCATCGACAACAATAGAGTTAAACTTAGATTTGACCAACACAAACTCTTCTATATATATAAACAAAAAGAACGCTGGCAAGTAATGTCTTGTCAGCGTTCTTTTATGCTTTTAAGATAAGCGATGTGTGTTGTAACATATTGTTTGTCAGTGCGTTTTTAATCTTTGGTACGTTGGTTTATCTCTTTTCTTTTAATAAGTCGCGAATCTCTGTGAGCAGCAACTCCTCCTTGGTTGGCTTCGGTTCTTCAGGTGTGGGTTCTGGCTTAGTATCCTCTTCCTTCTTCTTTAGGTTTGCCAGTTTGTTTATGCCCTTCACGAGGAGGAACACGCAGAAGGCGATGATGGTGAAGTCGATGATGGTTTGTATGAATGCACCGTAATTGATGGTAGCAGGTTTCATCGTTTCCATTCCGAGATCTACTGCAGGCAGCTCAAACTTCAAGTCGCTGAAGTTGACACCACCGATGAGCCATCCGATAGGAGGCATGATGATGTCATTAACGATAGAAGTAACAATCTTTCCGAATGCACCGCCGATAATCACACCTACAGCCATATCGACCGCATTACCCTTTACGGCGAATGCCTTGAACTCATTTAGTATTTTTCCCATAGTTTCTGTTTGTTAATTGTTTAATTCCTAATGTCCGATTGTATGTTTCTTGTTTCTAACTATCTTATTTTGCAAAGTGTATATAGCAAACTGCGCTTATTATATATAATGTATATAGCCCAGTGAAATTATATAGCGATTTTTTAAATAATTTAATACCTCTATTGGCTGCAAAATTAGAAAATAATTATTAACTTTGCGCTCGATAAAGAAAAAAATGCTCAAAAGTATTGCTTTTTGAATGTTTCAGCTCATTGGCAAGTACTGTGGAGCTTGAAAGTAAGATTTATTTTCAACCATTAATTAAAATATTAAAAAATGACAAAAGTTGCTATTAACGGCTTCGGCCGTATCGGTCGTCTGGCTTTCCGTCAGATGTTTGAGGCAGAGGGTTATGAGGTGGTTGCTATCAACGACCTTACATCTCCAAAAATGTTGGCTCACCTTCTTAAGTATGATACAGCTCAGGGTGGCTTCGCTGGCAAGTTCGGTGAGGGCAAGCACACTGTAGAGGCAACAGACAACTCTATCATCGTTGATGGTAAGGAAATCACTATCTATGCTAAGCCAAACGCTGCTGAGCTTCCTTGGGGCGAGCTTGGTGTTGACGTAGTACTCGAGTGCACAGGTTTCTACACATCAAAGGAGAAGGCTTCTGCTCACATCGCAGCAGGTGCTAAGAAGGTTGTTATCTCTGCTCCTGCTGGTAACGATCTCCCAACTATCGTTTACAACACAAACCACAAGACTTTGACTCCAGCCGACACAGTTATTTCTGCAGCTTCTTGTACAACTAACTGCTTGGCTCCTATGGCTTACGCTTTGAACAAGTATGCAGCTATCCAGTCAGGTATCATGTCTACTATCCACGCTTACACAGGTGACCAGATGATTCTCGACGGTCCTCAGCGCAAGGGCGACCTCCGTCGTTCACGTGCAGGTGCTCAGAATATCGTTCCTAACTCTACTGGTGCTGCTAAGGCTATCGGTTTGGTTATCCCTGAGTTGAATGGTAAGTTGATCGGTTCTGCACAGCGTGTTCCAACTCCAACAGGTTCTACAACTATCCTCGTTGCTGTTGTTAAGGGTAAGGACGTAACTGTAGAGGGTATCAACGCTGCTATGAAGGCTGCTTCTAACGAGAGCTTCGGTTACAACGATGAGCAGATCGTTTCTTCTGATATCATCGGTATGCGTTTCGGTTCACTCTTCGATGCTACTCAGACAATGGTTAGCAAGATCGACGAGGATACATATCAGGTACAGGTAGTTTCTTGGTACGACAATGAGAACTCTTATACTTCTCAGATGGTTCGTACTATCAAGTACCTCGCTGAGTTGAAATAATTCGTTGACTCGATTTACGACAACATATATAAGCCTGGCATTGTAAAATGCCAGGCTTTTTGTATCAATACCCCTCCTGAAACCTCATTTATGGGTTCCTAACTCCATTTCTTCTATTTCTTTTTTTAGCGGTATCAGAAACTTTTTGTAACTTTGCCAGCATGAAACAAACGATGATAACGATATTGGGTCCTACGGCAAGCGGAAAGACCGCTGTGGCAGCAGCACTCGCGTTGCGCACTGAGGGCGAGATAATCAGTGCCGACTCGCGTCAGGTGTACCGCCGCATGGATATAGGTACGGGTAAGGACCTTGCCGACTACGTGGTAGACGGCACACCGATACCGTATCATCTTATCGACATAGCCGAACCAGGCACAAAGTACAATCTGTTCCAGTATCAGCAGGACTTCCACGTGGCATACGACGACATCCTTAGCCGAGGCAAGCAGCCGATACTCTGCGGAGGCACGGGGCTATACATTGAAGCCGTGTTGAGCGGTTATCAACTCTCACCAGTGCCGCAGAATCAAGCGTTGCGCGAAGCACTTGCCGACAAATCGCTTGCAGAGTTGACGGCAATGCTCGTAGAGCTGAAGCACAAGAGTGGCTCGACGATGCACAATCAGACCGACGTGGACACTGCCCAGCGTGCCATCCGCGCCATCGAGATAGAGACATACAATCTGGAAAACCCTACACCCGAACGACAGTTGCCGCCAGTCGACTCGCTCATCGTGGGCATAAACATCGACCGCGACCTACGCCGCGAGAAGATAACGCGTCGCCTCAGAGCACGTCTCGACGAAGGCATGGCTGACGAGATACGTGCGCTGATAGACGAGGGCATCGACCCCGAAGACCTTATATATTATGGTTTAGAGTATAAATATATCACAGAATATGTCGTGGGCAGACTCTCTTACGAGGAGATGTTCCGACAATTAGAGATAGCCATACATCAGTTTGCGAAGCGACAGATGACGTGGTTCCGCGGAATGGAACGTCGCGGATACACCATACATTGGATTGATGCAACGCTGCCGATGGAGCAGAAGGTGGAGCAGATATTAAAATTACAAACGATATGATTAACGACGACCGTTGGGGCATACTCTACTGCCCGAAACATGAGACATTCAACTCCGGCAAACGCTGGGAGAAGATTGAGCGATGCCTGAAGGCAAACGGCATCGAGTACGACTACTTGCAGAGCGAAAACTCGGCAAGTGTGGAGCGCTTGGTGAAGATGATGATCAATAACGGCTACAAGACAATCGTCATCGTGGGTGGCGACTCGGCTCTTAACGATGCTGTCAACTGTCTGATGCTCACCGAGAAACGCATACGCGACAATATAGCACTCGGCGTGATACCCAACGGACTGATGAACGACTTCGCCCACTTCTGGGGATTTCGCGAGAGCGACTACGAGCAGACAATCAAGTGGCTCAAACAGCGTCGTGTGCGCAAGATTGACCTTGGTTGCATACGCTATACCAACAAGCATGGTGAGGCATGTCGTCGCTATTTCCTCAACTGTATCAATATCGGACTCATTGCCGCAATAATGAACCTGCGCCGACAGACACGCCATTACTTCGGTTCGCGTACACTCTCATTCATTTTCTCGTTCATACTCATGATATTCCAGCGTCTGGAGTACAAGATGCACTTGAAGATAAACTCCGACACCGTGAAGCGCAACGTGATGACCGTATGCATAGGCAACGCCACCGGATACGGACAGACACCGAACGCCGTGCCGTACAACGGACTACTCGATGTGAGCGTGGTTTATCACCCCGGCATGACGCAGCTCATTGAAGGTTTCTATCTCTTCGTGCGCGGAAAGTTCCTCAATCATCGCAGCGTTCATCCGTTCCGCACACGCAAGGTAGACGTGCTTGAGGCATATAAAGCACTCGTGGGTATCGACGGCAGACTGATGAAAACCCCCGTCGGACCATTCACCGTGAGTGTGGAGCAGGAGGTTATCAACTTCTTAATACCCGAGTAAATACAAACGTTTTCACAGTTAAATCCTCACATTTTGCTGACAATAGGGCAAAATGTGAGGTTTTTTTTAAATAGTTAATGTTTTATTTTGTGCATAAACATATTTTTACTACCTTTGGTTTCGTAAGGTAGCAATGCCTTTTTTGAAAGACTACTACACTTATTATAGCTAACTAATAATGAACCTTAATCATAAATCTATGAGTTATTTGAGATTCGAAAAAGCTCTGATGACAAACCTCGAAGAGTCGGTGCCACGTGAGTTGTTGCGTACAAATCGTTCGGGAGCATATTCGTGCTCTACCATTGTCGATTGTAATACGCGCAAATATCACGGCTTGCTCGTCGTACCCGTACCGGAACTTGACGACGAGAACCACGTGCTCCTTTCGTCACTCGACCCCACGGTTATACAGCATGGTGCTGAGTTCAACCTCGGTTTACACAAGTATCAGGGCAACAACTACAGTCCGAAAGGTCACAAATATATACGCGAGTTCGATTGTGACAAAGTGCCGACAACACTCTACCGCGTAGGTGGCGTTGTTCTTAAGAAAGAAGTGGTGTTCCAGCACTACGAAGACCGCATCCTTATTCGTTACACCCTTGTTGATGCACATTCTGCAACGACACTCCGTTTCCGTCCGTTCCTTGCTTTCCGTAGCGTGCGCCAGTTTACGCACGAGAATTCAGTGGCTTCACGCGAGTACACAGAAGTAACAAACGGCATCAAGACCCGTATGTACGCAGGCTACCCCGAGCTTTACATGCAGTTCAGTAAGAAGGTGGAATTCGTCTTCCAGCCCGATTGGTATCGCGGCGTTGAATATCCGAAGGAGCAGGAGCGTGGCTACGCTTCTAACGAGGATCTCTACGTACCAGGCTACTTCGAGATGGATATCAAGAAGGGCGAGAGCATCGTGTTCTCGGCATCTACATCAGCTTGCAAGACAACCGGTCTGAAGAAACTCTTCCAGGATGAAGTGGACGAGCGTTCACCACGCGACAACTTCTTCCACTGTCTTGTGAATGCCGCACACCAGTTTCACAACCGCACAAAGAAGGACGAGCGTTACATCCTCGCCGGCTATCCTTGGTTCAAGTGTCGTGCACGCGATACGTTCATTGCCCTGCCCGGTCTCACGCTCTCAATCGAGGAGGAAGACTACTTCGAACTCGTAATGGAAACAGCCATGCGCGGACTCTACGAGTTTATGGCAGGCAAGCCACTCACAGCAAAGATTTATGAGATAGACCAACCTGACGTACTGCTTTGGTGTGTATGGGCAGTGCAGCAGTATGCTAAGCACGCTGGTCGAGAGAAATGCAACCGCAAGTATGGTAAGCTGCTCTATGACATCTTACATTATATTATAGACAACCGCCACCCGAACCTCAAGCTCTGTGAGAACGGACTCCTTTACTCGGAAGGCAAGGACAAGGCAGTGACATGGATGAACTCTACAGCAGGCGGACGCCCCGTCGTACCGCGCACAGGCTACATCGTAGAGTTCAACGCTCTGTGGTACAACGCACTGAAGTTCTGCGCTTCTATGGCAGCCGACTATGGCGATGCAACAGAGGCAGCCGACTTCGAGCGGTATGCAACACTCTGCGGTAAGTCGTTTGTAGAAACCTTCGTCAACGAATACGGCTACCTCTTCGATTATGTAGAGCCGAAGGATAACCCCGACTGGAGCGTTCGTCCGAACATGATATTCGCCGTAGCGCTCGACTACTCGCCACTCACACCAGCACAGCAGAAAGCAGTACTCGACGTATGCACACGCGAACTCCTCACACCGAAGGGCTTGCGCTCGCTCTCGCCGAAGAGCGGTGGCTACAACCCGATGTACGTCGGTCCGCAGACACAGCGCGACTATGCTTACCATCAGGGCACAGCGTGGCCGTGGCTCGGCGGCTTCTACATGGAGGCATGTCTGAAGATATACAAGCGCACACGCCTCTCGTTCATCGAGCGTCAGATGGTGGGCTACGAAGACGAGATGACGAGCCACTGCCTCGGCACCATCCCCGAACTCTTCGACGGCAACCCACCATTCCACGGACGTGGCGCTATCTCGTTCGCTATCAACGTGGCAGAGATACTGCGCACGCTCGAACTCTTGGAAAAATATAAATATTAAAATAGGAGGATAAGTATATATGAAAGTATTAATGTTCGGATGGGAGTATCCTCCTCACGTATTTGGTGGACTCGCTACCGCTAACTTCGGAATTTCTCAGGGTCTGCACGCTCAGGGCGATGTCGAGACAGTGCTCTGTCTGCCGCATCCGTTCGGCGACGAGGATCGCAGTGCCTGCCGTATTGTGGCTATGAACTGCGTGCCTATCGCTTGGCGCGATGTCAACTACGACTACGTCAAGGAACGTGTTGGCAACATCATGGATCCAGATTATTACTATCGTCTGCGCGACCATATCTATGCCGACTTCAACTATATGCACGTCAACGACCTTGGCTGCATGGAGTTCGCCGGCGGTTACCCGTCTAACCTGCACGAGGAGATCAACAACTACTCAATCATAGCCGGCGTAGTGGCTCGCACAGAGGATTTCGACATCATTCATGCTCACGACTGGCTCACCTATCCAGCCGGCATCAACGCTAAGCACGTAAGCGGCAAACCGCTCTGCATACACGTTCACGCTACCGACTTCGACCGCTCACGCGGTAAGGTGAACCCCACGGTTTACGCCATCGAGAAGGACGGCATGGACAACGCCGACTGCATCATGTGCGTGTCGGAACTCACACGTCAGACCGTTATCCATCAGTATCATCAGGATCCGTGCAAGTGCTTCACAATGCACAACGCCGTTTACCCACTGCGTCAGGAGTTGCAGGACATTCCGCGTCCCGACCATACAGGTAAGGAGAAGGTCGTAACCTTCCTCGGACGTATCACAATGCAGAAAGGTCCCGAGTACTTCGTTGAGGCTGCCAACATGGTGCTGCAGCGTACACGCAATGTGCGCTTCTGCATGGCAGGCAGCGGCGATATGATGGACGCAATGATTTATCTCGCTGCCGAGCGTGGCATCGCCGACCGTTTCCACTTCCCGGGCTTCATGCGTGGAAAGCAAGTGTACGAGTGTCTGAAGGATTCGGATGTATATGTCATGCCGTCAGTTTCTGAACCGTTCGGTATCTCGCCGCTTGAAGCAATGCAGTGCGGCACGCCGACAATCATCTCTAAACAGTCGGGTTGTGCCGAAATCCTCGACAACTGTATAAAGGTTGACTACTGGGATATTCACGCACTTGCCGACGCTATCTACTCAATATGTAGCAACGAGTCGCTCTTCACCTACCTCAAAGAGGAAGGCAAGCGCGAGGTCGACCAGATTACATGGGAAAAGGTGGGCGCACGCATAAAGAACCTCTACGAGCGCGTCCTCGCTGGCGACATCTAAGCCAAAGGCATATACACAACGAGTAAATCACAATACAATAATCTTAAAAGCAAACAATAATGAAAACGATTTGTTTATATTTCGAGATACATCAGAACATACAGCTGAAGCGCTATCGTTTCTTTGATATAGGCACCGACCACTATTACTATGACGACTATGAGGACGAGCGTCTCATCACTGATGTGGCTAACCGCTCGTATATGCCGGCTCTTGAGGCTTTGGGCGAAATGCTGAAGGAACACCCTGGCTTCTTCAAGGTTGCTTTCTCACTCTCAGGCGTGGGCATGGAGCAGTTGGAAATTCACGCTCCGCAGGTGCTTGAGAAGCTTCAGGAACTCAACCAGACTGGTTGCGTAGAGTTCCTCGCAGAGCCTTACTCACATGGTCTTGCTTCGCTCGCTAATGAGGAGAGCTTCGCTAAGGAAGTGAAGCGTCAGTGCCAGAAAATGAAGGAGTACTTCGGCAAAGAGCCTAAGGTGCTTCGCAACTCTTCGCTCATCTACAGCGATGACATCGGTGCTCAGGTAGCACAGATGGGCTTCAAAGGTATGCTCACAGAAGGCGCACGCCACGTCCTCGGTTGGAAGTCGCCGCACTATGTTTACAACTGTGCGCTCGCTCCTAACCTCAAGCTCTTGTTGCGCGACGTGAACCTCAGTGACGACATCTCTCTGCGCTTTAGCAATGTCGACTGGGAGGGCTATCCACTCTTCGCTGACAACTACGTTGACCGCATTGCCAACTTCCCAGGCGAGGAGCACGTAGTGAATATCTTCATGGAGCTTTCTGCTCTCGGTGTGGCTCAGCCGTTGTCGAGCAACATCCTCGAATTCCTCAAGGCTCTGCCCGAATGTGCTAAGCAGCGCGGTCTCACATTCTCTACACCGAGCGAGATCTGCGACACAATGCCAAGCGTAGGCGCACTCGATGTGCCCGACACACTCTCTTGGACTGATGAGGAGCGCGACGTGAGCTCTTGGCTCGGCAACCCGATGCAACGCGAGGCGTTCAACAAGCTCTATAGCGTAGCCGACCGCGTGCGCATCGCTGACGATCCGCGCATCAACCAGGACTGGGACTATCTGCAGGCTTCTAACAACTTCCGTCAGATGACTACAAAGCCGTCGCAGGTAGGCATAGACCGTGGCATCTATGCATCGCCGTTCGACGCATTTACCAACTATATGAACATCCTCGGCGACTTCATCGCTCGCGTTAATTCGCTCTATCCTGAGTCTGTTGACAACGACGAGCTTGCTTCGCTCCTCACCACTATCAAGAATCAGGACGAGGAGATTGAGATGAAGAACAAGGAGATTACTCGTCTGCAGACCAAGATTGAGAAGATTGAGGCTGCTGAGGAGAAGCTCCGCGCTAAGCTTGAGAAGACAAAAGCTCCGAAGGCAGAGGCTGCTCCTAAAGCAAAGAAGCCTGCTGCAAAGAAGGCAAAGCCTGCTGAAGTGAAGGAGGAGGCTAAGGAAACTGAGCCAAAGAAGGCTTAGCAATTAGCAATTCCGAACCTATAGAATTAGAAAGATATTAAGGTTCTTGTACAATAAATATTGGTTATAAAGGTTTAAATGCTCTACTGCGTGATGCAGTGGAGCATTTTTACTTTTATGTATTTTGTATTTCTCTCTTTTGCATTGTTTCATGCTAATATCAAACACGTGACAAAATCGGCAGCAAGTTATCTGAGTTTTTTTACCTGCGGCACACTGATTATTCCTCTGCTGAAGTGTAGTACTCCGTCGGCTTGCATAGCGTTGAGTGCCTCCGACACATTGAGACGACTTGTGCCGAGTTCTTGCGCCAGGCGAGTCATCTTTATACGTATCACTTTAGAACCGATAGGCGAGAGGCAGCGTAGTTTAAGGAACGTGGCGATGCGTGCCCGTAGCTCAGTAGGCATTGGATGCCAAAGCTTACGCTCTGCTTTCTGCGCCATTGCTGACACAATGTTAAGCATATTGATACGGAAGATGATAAACTCGTCGGAGATATGCATAAGGTCGCTCTGGCATATCTCCACAGTGTCGCTTTCGTCTACAGATGTGAACGTGCGTGTGTAGTGTGGCGAGAGTCCCATGAAGTGCTCTATTTGTAGGATGCAGGGAGCCTTGATGTGTTCTTCTATCGAGTAGCTGTGGTCGTCGGCATGAGCCACAACCTTCACATCGCCACTCAATAGAATGGCGATGTTGTTGCATTTCTCTCCCTCCTTCTTGATTATTTCGTTCTTGCCGAACTTCTTGAAGCTGAACTTCGTCTGACCGATAATCTGCATGAGGTTGTCGCTTGTGAGACCCTGGAACAATGGTATCTCGCGAAGCTTGTCGTAGAGATTAAGCATTTACTTCAGAATCTTGTCCTCCATAGATGGCGAATACCATACCTGTAGGTTGCCCTTGTCGTCGCTATATATGAGATATGCCATCAGTTCGGGGTGCTCTGCGAGCACTTTCTGTGCTTTCTCCATACCCATCACCATGAATGCGGTAGCATAGGCATCGGCTTCCGCGCAGTGTTTTGCGAGCACTGTTGCGGAGAGGATACTGTGCTGCACGGGGTAGCCCGTAGCAGGGTCGATGGTGTGTGCGTACTTCTTGCCACCACGATAGTAGAAGTTGCGGTAGTTGCCGCTGGTAGCCATAGCGCGATCCTTCACGTTAAGTACGGTCTGCAGCTCGTTGTTCACGTTCAGTGAGTCGTCCGACGGCTTCGTCACGCCAATCTTCCATGGCAGACGCTTCTCGCTGATACCGTGCGTAACCACCTCGCCGCCAATCTCCACCATATAGTTCTTTATGCCGCGCTTCTCAAGCAGACGCGCTACCACGTCGCAGCCGTAGCCCTTGGCGATAGCACTGCAGTCGAGCATCACGCGTGGGTCGGTCTTCTGTATGCGGTGGTTCACGAGCTTCACCTTGTTATATCCCACGATGGCACGCAGCGAGTCGACCATGTGCTTTGTCGGTGGGTTGCCCGTCTTGAAACCGAACCCCCATGCGTTCACGAGCGGAGCCACGGTGATGTCGAATGCTCCGTCGGTCTTGTCAGAGATGCTCTCTGCCAGGTTGAACACGCTCTCGAACATATCGTTCGTCTCCACGTCCTCTCCGCGGTTGATGTGCGAGATGATTGATTCCTTGTTGAACATCGACAAAGCGTCGTCTACCTTCTGTAGTTCGGCGAGGATGTCTGCCTGTATAGACGAGTCGTTCTGATAAGTGATGTGATAGAACGTACCGAATATCTGTCCCTTATCGTGCTGATAAGGCATACTGCGCTGCTGGCGCACTATATAAACTGTTCCGATAATGAGGAACAGGAGGAATGGCAAGCGCCATAGAAGTCTTTTGTTTGTCATAATTATATCTCAAAGATGATGTTGAACGTGCCACCCAGACGACTTCTGCCTTGTTTTCCGTAGCCCGGGACATACCAAGTGTTGCCAATCTCGCCGTCGTTGTGTGCTATGCGTCTGCGGTAGCGCACCGACCAACCCAATCGGAACGGACCTGCAATCTTTGCATCGACACCGAACACTGCCTCCATCCAATGATAGTTGGCTTTCATACCCTTCACGTTGTATGTGATATCGTCGCCCCATATGGGGTCTTTCAATCCGTTGCCCGACACGTCGAACTTGTAGTAAGTCATGGCGTAGCGTGCGCCGGCATATACACGATAAGCGTCGTGCTTGTTCTTTGCGATGTTGAAGTCTGCACCCACACGCCAGTAGGGAGCCGATGTCTTGTATCTGAGGTTTGTTGTAGGGTTGTCAGCGTCGGCTGTGCCATAGCCCAACTCGAACACGGGGAAGTAGCGATCCTTGAGGTTGATGCGCAGCGCAGCCTCGTACTGTCCGTAGTCGCTGAACGCCAGTTGCGTCAGTCCCACCACGTCAGCCGACACCGCCACACCTCGGAAGAACGCCACCGAGTCTTTCTCCGCCTTCGCTGATTTCTCCGCAATGGCTTCTTTCCTGCTCTGAGCCGATACAGTCGTCACTGCAATCAGCAGCAGACTAATTGCTATGACCCTTGAAACGAATGAGGAAGTGCGCTTTACCGTCATTATATGTTACCTTATTATAATTTATCGTTATGTTTTCTATCGCCTCAGTGGTGAACTTCACGTCCGTGATGGTGTGGAAGAACTGCGGATTGCAGTCGACCGACTCGAAGTGTGGGTTGTTCTCCTTCTCTACCCACACCGTGTCCGTTGTGCTCACTTCGCTATCCTTCTGCTTTATAGTGAAGACATACACGTCCGTTGTGCGCTGATAGCTCATCGGCAGTGCGATGCTGTCGAAGTCGGCGAGTCGGTTGATGATGACAGTGTCGTTGTCCTTGTAGTCTATAGAGCGTGGCACGGCTACGGTCAGCGTGTCTTCCATCTTTGTTATGTCGCCGTCGAGTCGGAACGTGGCGTACACGCGATTGTTCAGCGGACAGTCTATCGACGAGCACGCAGCCAGCAAGAACAGTGCCACCATTGCTATGGCTGTTGATATAGTTGATGTTCGCATTTGTTGTTTATGAGTTTGTCTTATTTCTCGCAGCGCAGTGTCTTCTCTATCTGATAGTCGTTGCGGTTCTGCGACGAGCGACTAACGAGGTCGCCGATGAAGCCTGCGAGGAAAAACTGTGTGCCGATCATCATCACGGTGAGCGCGATGAAGAAGTAGGGCGAGTCGGTGATGAGTCGCTGTGGAATGCCGTGAGCCAAGCACCACAGCTTGTCTACGCCCAACGCAACCACCGAGAGGAAGCCGATGAAGAACATCAGCGTGCCGAGGAAACCGAACACGTGCATCGGTTTCCTGCCGAAGCTCGAAAGAAACCACAGCGTGATAAGGTCAAGATAGCCGTTGAAGAAACGGTTCCAACCCATAAACTTCGACTTGCCGAACTTGCGTGCCTGGTGGTGCACCGGCTTTTCTCCGATCTTGTCAAAGCCTGCGTTCTTAGCCAGGTATGGTATGTAGCGGTGCATCTCGCCGTACACTTCGATGTTCTTCACTACGTCCTTGCGGTAAGCCTTCAGTCCGCAGTTGAAGTCGTGCAGATTGTGTATGCCGCTCACCTTGCGTGCCGTAGCGTTGAAGAGTTTCGTAGGTATGGTCTTTGAGAGCGGATCGCCCTGCTTGCGGTTCTGTTTGTATCCGCTCACGAGGTCGTAGCCCTCGTCCATAATCATGTGATAGAGTCCCGGTATCTCGTCGGGCGAGTCCTGCAGATCGGCATCCATAGTGATTACTACGTCGCCCTCAGCCTCTTTGAAGCCGCAGAAGAGTGCCGGACTCTTGCCGTAGTTGCGACGGAACTTGATGCCTTTCACTGTTGGTGACTTCTGCGAGAGGCTTTCGATGACGTTCCACGAGTTGTCGGTAGAGCCATCGTTTACGAAGATTACTTCGTATGTGAAGTTGTTTGCCTTCATCACGCGTTCAATCCACGCGTAGAGTTCGGGGAGCGACTCCTCCTCGTTGAACAGAGGAACTACTACTGTTATATCCATATTGTGTTGAGATGTTGTTATGTTGAGGTGGTGAGGTGTTGTGATGGTGTTGTGTTGAGATGGTGAGATTTGTTTATCTAACCAACTGACTATTCAACTATCCAACAATCTTACAACCTAATTAACTATTTATCTAATATCTGTTTCTTTTTCCGATAAGCGCAATCGGCAGACTAATAATCGCACCGATGAAGAGGTTTTGCATCATAAACATGAACGCCCATTGCACGGGTGTAATCATCGTTATGAGGTCCATGCTGCTCTTGATCTCTTCTTTCGACACGCTGTTCTGTTCGTAGACGGGTGCTACTTGCTTCATCGTTGTAGTGATGAGCTCGGCAAATGCGCCATTGTCCAAGAACTGGAAGTAAGCGTACTGCACGAGTGCGAACACTAATGAAGCGTAGATGAACACATAGAGCGAGTAGGCGTAAGCGCGGCGGAACGATATCACGCCGTAGAGAGCTTGCGTGCGGAATGCAGCAAGACGTTTGCCTACGAGAAACGGCGTAGCCAATGCTAAGATGTTGCCGATGAGTCCGGCGTTTAGCATCACTATACATGCGAAGCTTGCTGCCCACAACAATGCGAGCAGCAAGGCATCTTGGCGTGCGAACGCCTTTAGTTGTACAAGGTGTGCTACGTTTATCATTAGCGCATCACTTTAAATGTGTTATTACCCTGCTTCACGATGAACACGCCGTGCTGTGCATCGCCCGCAACCACTCTGCCGCTGAGGTCGTACACGGTGTAGGGCAGGGTAGGGTTGAATTTGCCATGCGTGCCCGCTGTCACGTTGCCGATAGCTGTGGTTGGCTGACCCTTCACACCGATTATAGCCATGTCGCGCACCTGCCATGTTGGAGCCTCGCTTGTGGTGCTTGTGTAGTGGAACACGATGTTAATCTTCTTGCCAGCCCATACGCTGAGGTCTATGTCGCCCGAGTTAATAAAGGTCCAATCTTTGCCTTCGGGCCATGCGAAGCCTTCGAGCTTTGTTGTCTTGCCCTCGCATCGCACCTCCACGCTGAGTTTCTCGCTCGGTTTCTTCGCATAGTTCACGGCGTGGTTGAATGTCATGGTTGCCGACTTGTATTCGCTGAGGTCAATCTCGGGTGTGACAACCGAACTCTCGGCTGCAAATTTCGTTACGTATGTGCTTGTTTCTTCCTTTACGGCACCCGTGCCTTTCCAACCATATGATTTTGTGAGTTCCCATACCTCTGCGCCCTCTTTCGGGTGGAGTGGAGTTTCGATGGTGCATCCGCCGTCAGATGTCTTGAAGTTTGCCAGATATATACACATCCTGCTTTCGTCGCCCATCTCCACCTTTGTTGTTACGGTCTTGGCAGGGTCGAACTCGTAGCTGATGCTGTCGCCCCAGATATACTCCATGAGGTTAGGGAAGTCGATGAACGGGTTGCGGTTGCCCTGGATGCTGTACACGATGTTGTTGCGCTTAGCCTCCAGGTCGCTCACGGGGTCTTCCTTCGCCCACTTGATGTAGAGGTCGGAAGCCCACTTCTGCAGCGTAGGATAGTCGCCCGTTTCGAGCGATTTCAGACCCTCCTTCACCCACTTGTAGTCCTGATAGCACGTAGCCATGTAGAGGTATGCACGAGCGAAGTCGCCCTGCCACTCAGGATAGGGTTGCCACAACTTTGTGCCGCTATTGCCTGAGCCAACCTTTATCACGCCGTTGTCGTACGTCGCCTTTGTCACCACGCCCATGCCGTAGTTGCTCTTTGTGGAGTTCGCCTTAGCGTCGCTCGGCATGAGGTTGTAGAGGTCTTTGTAAGCCTGGCGTTGCTCACCGCCCCACCAGCTCTTCGGGAACGAGTGCTCGATGTTCATCGAGGAGCACGATGCGCCCCATTCGCCGAACTCCACTTTGTTAGGCGAGTAGCGGTCGATGACGTATCCGTTGTCGTTGTCGGTGAGGTAGAAGCCCCACCATGTAGCTGCAATGCCCTTGCCGTAGCTCAAAACACGAGCCTCTTTTATGATGTTGTGCACGGCGGTCTTCAGTTCCGCTCCCTTCTTGCCTTTCAGTGCGTCGTAGTAGCCCTCCGGAATTTGTGCAGAGGCTGTGATAGAGACGATAGTAGCGATAAGCATTATCGCCAAGGCTTTAATGTTTGTTCGTTTCATTTGTTTCGATTTGAATGTTTCTTCTTTGTATAAGTCCGTATTAGAACAACAAAGTTACCACTTTAAGCTGAATATGTTATATATATAATGTGTAAAAATGCTTAATCGCCTATTTCGTTATCTCGCCGCAGATGCTACGCCCCATGAGGCTGCGTATAGCGCGCACGTCCTTGTAGTGCGCCTGCAGGAACATTAGTTTGGTGATGGCACTCTCCACGGTGCTGTCGCCGCCACTCACCACGCCTGCGTCTTGTAGCTGGAAGCCCGTGTCGTAGCGTCCCATCTTCACGAAACCTGCTACGCACTGGCTGATATTCACCACCGTCACGCCGCGCTGTGTAGCGTCCTTAAGCAGTCGCATGAGCCATGGTTTCTGTGGAGCGTTGCCGCTGCCGAAGCTTCTCATCACTATGCCGCGCAGCTCGGGTGCTTCAAACATGTGGCGCACCACGTTCTCTTGAATGCCGGGGAAAAGTGAGAATACCACTACGTTCGGGTCCATGGACATGTGTGGTATCATCGGTTTTGAATAGTCGGGCTTTAAGATGTAGTGTGGGTTGAACTGAAACTCGACACCAGCTTCGCACAGGTGCGGATAGTTGAAAGAGTTGAAGGCATTGAAGCCGTCGGCACTCTCCTTCGTGCTACGGTTGCCACGCAGCAGTCTGCCGCTGAAGTATATGCACACCTCCGGCACCATCGGTCGACCATCCTCGCCGAATGCCGCTGCCAGCTCAATGCTCGTCAGCAGGTTCTCCTTGCCGTCCGTGCGCAACTGTCCGATAGGCAGCTGAGAGCCAGTGAGGATGACCGGCTTCGTGAGGTTTTCGAGCATGAACGACAGAGCCGATGCCGTGTAAGCCATAGTATCGGTGCCATGCAGCACAACAAAGCCATCGTAGGCTTCATAATTGTCGGCGATGATGCGCACAAGCTGGGCCCATCGGCGCAGACTCATGTCTGAGGAGTCGATGGGTGGTGTGAACTGATATGTGTCTACTTCCGTCGGCAGGAGTGCAAATTCGGGGAAGTTAGACAGAAGATGGTCGAAGTTCAGCGGTTCGAGGGCTCCCGTGTCGGGGTTGTGTCCCATACCGATTGTGCCACCGGTGTAGATTAGTAACACCTTGTTGAGTCGTGGGCTTACTTGCTTGTTGTTCATATTTGAAAAGGCTTATGACACATTATTGACTAAGCCGATGCGAGCTCTCGCCTACATCGCTATAATCAGTGGTATGCTATTACCCGACAAAATTAATTAATTTTTGTGACAATATACCCGCTTGCGCTATGTTTTTTATGTACTTAATGCGTTTAGTGTATCAACTCTTGTCAAATAGAACGTCTACTTTGGTCGTCGTTTAGCGTCCGCGGTCTGCGTGGACGGCGTTCGCAATCTGCGTGGGTGGCGTCCGCGGTCTGTGTGGGTGGCGTTCGCCGTCTTTCGCCAAAGCAGTGCATTTAGTTTCTAAAATATGATAAATGAGTCTGTAAAAACTTGTCAGTATCAGAAATAAGTAGTATTTTTGCAGACGATATTTAAACATAGACAGAATAATTGTTATGAAGAATCTCTTCTTTTTCCCGGCCTTGATTGCAATAATCTTGCTTATGGGCAGTTGCAAGTCGGCACAGAAAGTAGCTTACTTCAAGAATATAGACTCTATAAGCCTTGCTGCTTCAAAGGGTTTGTACGATGCTCGTATTATGCCTAAGGATCAACTGACAATCACTGTCGTCACTTCAGATCCGGCTACTTCAAAGCCTTTCAACCTCGCAATGGGCAGCACGTTGAGTGCTGACGGCAAGCTGGGAGGCTCGACCGGTTCGCTCATCCCGTATCTTGTAAATAATGACGGTAATATTGAATTCCCGGTTGTAGGAACTCTTCATGTGGCAGGACTCACCAAGAACGAGTGTGAGGAACTCATAAAGAGCAAAGTGAAGCCGTATCTTGCCGATTCGGAGAATCCGGTTGTCACTGTTGCAATGTCAAGCTATCGTGTGACGGTTGCCGGTGAGGTGACATCGCCCAAAGTGGTGCCCGTGACAACGGAGAAGATGAGTGTGCTTGAGGCTCTTGCCCAGGCAGGCGATCTTACCATCTATGGTCGTCGTGATAATGTTATTCTTATACGCGAGAGAGCTGATGGTCAGAAAGAATTCCATCGTATCAACCTTAATGATGCCAATATTATCAATTCGCCGTACTACTATGTGCAGCAGAATGATTATATCTATGTGGAGCCCAATAGTACCAAGGCAAAGAACTCGGCTATTGGTCAGTCTACGACGTTGTGGTTCACGTTTGTTGGTATCTTGACGTCTGTGGCTTCATTGGTAGTTAATATTGTTAGAAATTAGTGCTGTTAAGCATATGATAAGCGTCGGGCTATTTGTCTTGGCGCTTAATTTTTACCTATACAGTAATAATCTTCAATCGAAACACATTTAAACACATAATAGAAGTATCGTGGAACCGTTGAAACATGAATGCGGTGTGGCAATGATACGATTGCTCAAGCCGCTCGAATACTATCAGGAGAAGTACGGCACGTGGATGTTCGCACTCAACAAGCTCTATCTGATGATGGAGAAACAGCACAACCGCGGACAGGAAGGTGCCGGAATGGCATGTGTAAAATTCGACGGAATGCCCGGAACAGAATACATATTCCGTGAGCGTGCCGAAGGCAAGGATGCCATTACCGAGATATTCGGACGCGTGCAGAAAGAGTACGCCCGACTCTCGCCCGAACTGCTCGCCGATGCCGAGTTTGCAAAGAACCATCTGCCCTTCGCCGGACAGCTCTACATGGGACACCTGCGCTACTCCACGACCGGAAAGAAAGGACTCGCATACGTGCACCCTTTCCTGCGCCGCAACAACTGGCAGGCTAAGAACCTCTGCATCTGCGGCAACTTCAATATGACTAATATCGACGAGATATTCCAGCAGATGCTCGCGCAGGGCATGTTCCCACGCATCTATAGCGACGGTTACACTCTGCTCGAACTGATGGGTCACCGCCTCGACCGCGAAGCCGAACGCAACTTTGTTGATGCCAAGAAGCTCGGACTCGAAGGCATGGACATAACCAGCTATATCGACAACCATATGGATATGGCGAACGTGTTGCGCACCACAATGCCCAACTTCGACGGTGGCTACGTGATGTGCGGACTCACTGGGTCGGGCGAGATGTTCTCTATGCGCGACCCGTGGGGAATACGACCAGCGTTCTACTACCAGAACGACGAGTTCGTAGCCGTAGCATCCGAACGCCCGGTGCTGCAAACGACGTTCGACCTCGAATGTGACGATATCAAAGAGCTGCAGCCCGGCAATGCGCTGCTCGTGAACCGCAGCGGAGAGGTGCGCATGGAGCGCATACTCGAACAGCGCGGCGACTCGGCTTGCTCGTTCGAACGCATATACTTCAGTCGCGGTTCCGACCGCGACATCTATCGCGAGCGCAAACGCCTCGGCGAACTGCTCGTGCCGCAAGTGCTCGATGCCGTAGATGGCGACATCAACCACACCGTGTTCTCGTTCATACCGAACACAGCTGAGGTAGCTTACTACGGATTGCTCTCGGGCTTCAAGAAATGTCTCAACCGACAGAAGGTGCAGCAGATACAACAACTCGACCACGAACCGACCGACGAGGAACTGCACGCTATTCTCGACACATACGTGCGCTCCGAAAAGGTGGCGATAAAGGACATAAAGCTGCGCACATTCATCACCGAAGGCAACTCGCGCAACGACCTCGCGTCGCACGTCTACGACATAACATACGGATGCATAGAGCCTGGCGTAGACAACCTCGTGGTGATAGACGACTCTATCGTGCGCGGAACGACGCTCAAGGAGAGCATCCTACGCATCCTCGACCGCCTGCACCCGAAGAAGATTGTCGTCGTGTCGTCGGCTCCGCAGATACGCTACCCCGACTATTACGGCATCGACATGCCGCGTCTGGAGGAGTTCTGCGTGTTCCGCGCCACCATCGAACTGATACGCGAGCGTGGTATGAACGACCTGCTACAGCGCGTCTACGAGGCGTGCAAGCTCGAACTGCTCAAACCTAAAAGCATGATGCGCAACTGCGTGCGCGACATATACAAACCCTTCACAGCGGAGGAGATAAACCGAAAAGTGGTAGATATGCTCCGACCGGAAGGTCTGAAGACACCGGTCGAACTCGTGTTCCAGTCGATAGACGGACTGCATGAAGCCATCCCCGACCACCACGGCGACTGGTACTTCACAGGCAAGTATCCAACGCCAGGCGGAACAAAACTCTGCAACCAGGCGTTCGTCAACTTCATCGACCGACAGAAGTAGGACAAGGCTTCGCATACATACATCGAAGTTGAGCCTTGGCGTTGTGACGAACACAAGTAGAATACACGTTTTGTGGTTATAAAGAAGAGGATGAACTCCGAAACGACCATGAACAAACACGCCCTGAAAGGGCAAAAGTGAACACAGAGGATCGACTTTTGCGCTTCCAGGGCGTCTGTGCGCGATAAAACTAACAACGAATAAAAATTAATTCGAGAAGATATATAAATATGAGAAATGTAACTTTAGTATTGGAAGACGGAACCAAGTTCCACGGAAAGTCGTTCGGTTATGAAGCACCGGTGGCAGGCGAGGTAGTTTTCAACACTGCTATGATGGGCTACCCTGAGTCGCTCACCGACCCTTCGTACGCCGGACAGCTAATGACTCTGACCTATCCGTTGGTTGGTAACTATGGTGTGCCACCGTTCACCACTGAGGAGAACGGACTGCCTACATTCATGGAGAGTGACAAAATCTACGCTTCGGCTATCATCGTGGCTGACTACAGCGAGCAGTACTGCCATTGGAATGCCGTAGAGAGTCTTGCCGAGTGGCTCAAACGTGAGCATGTACCGGGCATCACCGGCATCGACACGCGCGAACTTACTAAGGTGCTGCGCGAGCACGGTGTTATGATGGGTAAGATTATCTTCGACGACGAGCCCGAGAACGTGCCGACAGCCGAGTATGCTGGAGTTAATTTCGTGGATAAGGTGAGCTGCAAGGAGATTATCCGCTACAACGAGGGTGCTAAGAAGAAGGTGGTGCTCGTCGATTGCGGTGTGAAGGCTAACATCATCCGCTGCCTCATCAATCGCGGTTGCGAGGTGATTCGTGTGCCTTGGAACTACGACTATACCGACATGGAGTTCGATGGATTGTTCCTTGCCAACGGTCCTGGCGACCCCGACATGTGCGAGGCTGCAGTGAAGATTATCCAGAAGCAGATGAGCCTCTCCGACAAGCCTATCTGCGGTATCTGCATGGGCAACCAGCTCCTCGCTAAGGCAGCAGGCGCACATATCTACAAGCTAAAGTACGGTCACCGCTCACACAACCAGCCGGTGCGCATGGTAGGCACAGAGAAGTGCTTCGTAACATCGCAAAACCACGGCTACGCAGTAGACGCTAAGACGCTCGGTGCCGATTGGGAAGAGCTCTTCGTGAATATGAACGACGGATCGAACGAGGGCATTCGCCACAAGTCGAAGCCTTGGTTCTCAAGCCAGTTCCACCCGGAGGCTTGCTCAGGTCCGGTTGATACAGAGTTTATGTTCGACAAGTTCGTAGAGGCTATGAACTAACTGAAGAGTGAAGAACAAAAAGTGAAAATACAAATGTTTAAGTTTTGTGTTGTCGGGCGTAGCCTGATTAAACATTAAACATTAATCATTAAACATTAGAATAAATGAAAGACGAAAATATAAAGAAAGTGTTATTGCTCGGTTCGGGTGCCTTGAAGATTGGTGAAGCGGGCGAGTTCGACTACTCTGGTTCGCAGGCGCTTAAGGCTCTGCGCGAAGAGGGCATAGAGACAGTGCTCATCAACCCGAACATCGCAACAGTGCAGACATCGGAAGGCGTTGCCGACCAGATATATTTCCTTCCCGTACAGCCTTACTTCGTAGAGGAAGTAATCAAGAAGGAGCGTCCTGACGGCATCCTCCTCTCGTTCGGTGGACAGACCGCGCTCAACTGCGGTGTTGAACTCTACCGCAATGGCATCCTCGACAAGTACAACGTGCGTGTGCTCGGTACACCGGTGCAGGCTATCATTGACACCGAAGACCGTGAGCTCTTCGTTGAGAAGCTCGACGAGATCGGCGTAAAGACTATCAAGAGCGAGGCTTGCGAGAACATGGAGCAGGCACGCAAGGCGGCTGCCGAACTCGGTTACCCGGTTATCATCCGCGCTGCTTACGCTCTCGGCGGACTCGGTTCGGGTTTCGCTGACAACGAAGAGGAACTCGTAAAGCTCGCTGAGAAGGCATTCTCGTTCTCTCCGCAGGTGCTCGTAGAGAAGAGTCTCAAGGGCTGGAAGGAGATTGAGTACGAGGTGGTGCGCGACCGCTACGACAACTGCATCACAGTCTGCAACATGGAGAACTTCGACCCGCTCGGCATCCACACAGGCGAGTCAATCGTTATCGCTCCGTCGCAGACCCTCACCAACTCTGAATATCACAAGCTGCGCGCTCTCGCTATCAAGATCATCCGCCACATCGGCATCGTCGGCGAGTGTAACGTGCAGTACGCCTTCGACCCGCAGTCGGAAGACTACCGCGTAATCGAGGTGAACGCTCGTCTGAGCCGTTCTTCTGCCCTCGCTTCTAAGGCTACGGGCTATCCGCTTGCCTTCGTTGCAGCAAAGCTCGGTATGGGCTACGGCTTGTTCGAGTTGAAGAACTCTGTGACAAAGACCACATCTGCATTCTTCGAGCCTGCACTCGACTACGTTGTCTGCAAGATTCCGCGTTGGGACCTCTCTAAGTTCCGCGGCGTAGACAAGGAGCTCGGCTCTTCAATGAAGTCGGTAGGCGAGGTTATGGCTATCGGTCGCAACTTCGAGGAGGCTATCCAGAAGGGTCTGCGCATGATTGGTCAGGGTATGCACGGCTTCGTAGAGAATAAGGAACTTGAGATTGACGATATCGACGCAGCTCTGCGCGAGCCGACCGACAAGCGCGTGTTCGTCATCTCTAAGGCTATGCATAAGGGCTACACCGTCGACCAGATTCACGAACTTACAAAGATCGACAAGTGGTTCCTCGAGAAACTCCAGCATATCATCGACATCGATGAGGCTATGAAGAAGTGCAACATCAACACTCTCGACAAGGAGCTCCTGCGCACCGCTAAGGTGTACGGTTTCACCGACTTCCAGATTGCGCGTGCCGTTGGTCTTGAGGACGAGCTCAAGTCGATGCGCAAGGCGTCGCTCGTCGTTCGCAACCGTCGTAAGAACTACGGCATCCTGCCGGTTGTCAAGCAGATCGACACCCTGGCTGCCGAGTATCCTGCACAGACCAACTATCTGTACGTTACATACGCTGGCGTGAAGAGCGACATCACCTTCGAGAACGACAAGCGTTCTATCATCGTGCTCGGTTCGGGTGCTTACCGCATCGGCTCTTCTGTAGAGTTCGACTGGTGTGGCGTTCAGGCTCTGAACACTATCCGTAAGGAGGGCTACCGCTCGGTTATGATCAACTATAACCCCGAGACCGTGTCTACCGACTACGATATGTGCGACCGTCTCTACTTCGACGAGCTTACCTTTGAGCGCGTTATGGATATCATCGACCTCGAGCAGCCTAACGGCGTAATCGTGTCTACTGGCGGTCAGATTCCTAACAACCTCGCTGTGCTCCTCGACGAGCAGCACGTGCCTATCCTCGGTACAAAGGCTCAGGACATCGACAACGCCGAGGACCGCGCTAAGTTCTCGCAGATGCTCACCAACAACGGCATCAACCAGCCTGAGTGGAGCGCCCTCACAAGCATGGAGGACATCGACCGCTTCATCGAGCGTGTGGGCTTCCCGGTACTCGTCCGTCCGTCGTACGTACTCTCTGGTGCTGCCATGAACGTATGCTCTAACGAGGACGAGCTGAAGCGCTTCCTCCAGCTTGCGGCTAACGTGAGCGAGGACCACCCGGTTGTGGTGAGCAAGTTCATCGAGCATGCTAAGGAGATCGAGATGGACGCTGTGGCAAAGAACGGTGAGGTTATCGCTTACGCCATCTCTGAGCACATCGAGTTCGCCGGCGTTCACTCTGGCGACGCTACCATCCAGTTCCCGCCGCAGAAACTCTATGTCGAGACCGTGCGCCGCTGTAAGCGTGTAGGCCGTCAGATTGCTAAGGAGCTACACATCAACGGTCCGTTCAACATCCAGTTTATGGCTCGCGACAACGATATCCTCGTTATCGAGTGCAACCTCCGCGCTTCGCGTTCGTTCCCGTTCGTGAGCAAGGTGCTCAAGATCAACCTCATCGAGCTTGCCACACGCGTAATGCTTGGCTTGCCGGTTGAGAAGCCGAGCAAGAACCTCTTCGACCTCGACTATGTTGGTATCAAGGCGTCGCAGTTCTCGTTCAACCGTTTGCAGAAGGCAGACCCAGTGCTCGGCGTAGATATGAGCTCTACTGGCGAGGTGGGCTGCTTGGGCGACGACACCAACACGGCTCTTCTGAAGAGTATGCTCTCTGTGGGTCATCGCATCCCGAAGAAGAACATCCTTCTCTCTACCGGTGGTGCTAAGCAGAAGGTGGCTATGCTTGACGCTGCTAAGATGCTCATCGACCACGGCTACAACCTCTATGCTACGGGCGGTACAAGCAAGTTCCTCACCGAGAACGGCATCCAGAACACTCACGTGCTCTGGCCGTCTGAGGAGGGCGACGAGCCTAAGGCTCTCGACTTGCTGCACAACCACACTATCGACATGGTTGTGAACATTCCGAAGAACCTCACAAGTTCAGAGCTTACCAACGGTTACAAGATTCGCCGTGCTGCTATCGACCTCAACGTGCCTCTGATTACGAACGCACGCCTCGCAAGCGCATTCATCTATGCGTTCTGCACTACTAAGCTTGAGGATATCGGCATCAAGGCTTGGGGCGAGTATTAAAATAGGAGGGTATGGCATTCTTGCCATACCCACGCAGCCACCCTAAGGGGGTGCAGCGGTCTCCGCTGCACCAACCGGGCAATCTTGTGTTAGGAAGCCAACCGAGCAATCCCGTATCAGGAACTTATTGCTGGGTGGAAAGTATATAAAAAACGGATTTATCTGTTTGCTTAGCTGCAAACAGATAAATCCGTTTTTTTGTTTCTATACAATTCTTTCGCCTTTTCTTGCCGCTTATCCATAAAATTTATAAATTTGTGCGTTATACCCTTAATGATTATAGAAACAACCCGAAATAGAACCAACTACAGATGAAGAAAAGCGAACTATATAAATATGTGCTCGACTACTTCCGCGGCATCCACCCGGAGGTGACGACTGAACTGGAGTTCGGCAGCGTGTTTCAGCTACTCGTTGCCGTTGTGCTCAGCGCGCAATGCACCGACAAGCGTGTCAACCAGGTGACCCCCGAACTCTTCGCCCACTATCCCGACGCACGCTCTATGGCAGAAGCCGACGAGTTTGAGGTGTACGAATACGTGAAGAGCGTGAGCTATCCCAACGCCAAGGCGCGCCACCTCGTAGAACTCGCTCGCATGATACAGAACGAGTACGGGGGCGAGGTGCCGCACGACTTCGACAGTCTGTTGCGCTTGCCAGGCGTAGGTCGTAAGACGGCTAACGTGATGCTGGCAGTGGCGTTCGGCGAGGCTGCGATGCCCGTCGACACGCACGTGTTCCGTGTGAGCCACCGTCTCGGACTCGTGCCGCGCACGGCTGACACGCCGCTGAAGGTGGAGCAGCATCTTGTGAAGCACATACCTGCTGACGATCTTGCGAAGGCTCACCATTGGCTGCTCCTGCACGGCAGATACATCTGTACGAGTAGGAAAGCGCATTGTGAGAAGTGTGAGTTCAAGGCTGTGTGCCCGAGCTCTACGTGCAAGTGATGTGGCACGTTGCTGATCCGCATCGACCGACGCAGATGTCCGCATCGACCGACGCAGATGTCCGCATCGACCGACGCAGATGTCCGTATCGACCGACGCAGATGTCCGCGTCGACCGACGCGGATGGATTTTTTACTACTAACGACGAATGAAAACAAACGGCAAGTTACAATTATATCCTTGTTTGCGCATCGCCATGTGCCTCATTGCAGGCATATATGTAGGCGATGCGACGGCAGCCTGTGTGCCGCTCGTGCTGTGGCAGTGGTTGTTCGTCGGTTTGCTTGCCGTTGTCCTTTTGTTATATCTGCTCAATCGCCATGCCATAGTGCAAACCCTCATTTTGTTTGGCATTATGATGGCGGGCGGAGCGTGGCGCATAGCCTATGTAGAGCGCCAGCAAAGGTATGCCTTTTCGGGCGAAGAAGAAGCGTATGAAGCGGTTGTCGTGGCGCAACCGATAGAGAAAAAGCGTTCGTTCAAGTGCGAGCTTGCCATTGTTCGTGGCAGGCTGGCTGGGCATAGGGTGAACGCCTACTTCCAGAAAAGCCATACCGACACCGCTGCGTTGTCGCTTACCATTGGCGATGGCATCACCGCGCAGTCCGTGTTCAGCCACTTCGACGATGACGCACGCGTTCAGCGTGGCGGTTTCAGTTGGCGTAGGCAGCGCATGGTGCGCGATATCGTTGCGCGAACGTTCATCGCTTCCGACGGTTGGAAGCGTGCAGAAGTAAGTGTTCGGGGAATGACCTGGCTCGGCAGATTGGGCTTGTCGCTGCAATCGTTGCGCCAAAGGCTGCTGCGACGATTGCGTGGTAGCTCTGTTTCCGAAGATGCGTATGCCACAATTGCGGCTATGACCCTCGGCGACAAGACTGCGCTCACCACCCAGCTGCGTGAGTCGTATTCAAAAGCCGGTGTGTCGCACGTGCTGGCACTCTCGGGTCTGCATCTCGGCATCATCTACGCCATGCTCGCACTGCTTCTTGGGCAGCGGCGTAACACGATGCTCGGATTTGTTGCTACCATCACCTTGATATGGCTCTTCGCCCTCATGGTCGGCATGTCGCCAGGCATAGTGCGCTCGGCTGCTATGTTCACGCTTTATGCTTCGATGACCTATCTCTCGCGCGAATACCTCACGCTGAACAGTCTTGCGGCTGCCGCCACGATAATCCTCGTGGCGAGTCCGGCGATGCTGTGGGATGTGGGTTTTCAGATGTCGTTCCTTGCGGTGTTGGGCATTGTGATTGGGCACGCAATGGTTAGAAACAATCGTTTCTATGTGCGCTATTTGCGACGGGGAGTGGTGGGCAAGCTCGTGTCGCTCGTGTTCGTGTCGCTTGCAGCGCAGATGTTCGTGCTCCCGTTGGTGATGTACTACTTCGGCAATGTGCCGTTATATTTTATTCTTGCCAACATCGTGGCTGTTCCGCTCACTACCTTAATAATATATATGAGCATACTGCTCTTCGTGTTGTCGCCGTTGTGTGCCCTTGGTACGTTGGCTGATGTCGCCTGGCAGTGGCTGGCGGCAGCGGTAGGGTGGTTGGCGAGTGGAATGAACAGTCTACTTTCGCTCATTGCCAAGCTGCCAGGTGCAAGTGTCGAGGGTGTGTATATAAGCGCAGTGCAGCTATTCGCGATGTATCTGCTCATAGCTGCACTGCTCTGTGTGTGGCGTTATTGCCAACGAATGTACGATTCGGCGCATGGCACACCGATTGATAGAATTAAGTCGGGTTACACCTTGAAGTAATCCTCAAGCTCGTTCATGGCTTCCGCGTCGCGGTTGTCGAGGTCCTTTATTATCACACCATGCTCAAGCAGTGCGATGCGTGTAGATATCTCGGTGGTGTGTTGCAGGTTGTGGCTCGACACAATCACCGTAGCTCCCGTCTCCTTGTTGTAGTCGAGCAGCACCTTCTTCAGCATGTTCTGGCTTCTGGGGTCGAGGAAGTTGAACGGCTCGTCGAGAATAACCAGTTCGGGGCGGTTCAGCAGTGCGGCGATGATGCCCACCTTGTGTCTGTTGCCCGCAGAGAAGTCGCGTATGTACTTCTTTTGGTTGAGTATCTCGCCGTTCATAAGTGGCTCGAAGCTGGTCAGGCGTTCAGCTATCTGCTCCTTCGTCATGCCCGACACACGTCCGATGAAGTCGAAGTATTCTTCTGCGGTGAGGAAGTCGATGAGGAAACCGTCGTCGATGTACGCACCGGTATATGCTTTCCAGTCCTCGCTCAGTGCTGGGTTGATTGCCGTTGGACTGTCTTCCGCAGCAGGTTGCATCGTCACTACACCCTCGTCCGCCTTCAGAAGGTCGAGCATAAGGCGGAACAACGTTGTCTTGCCGGCACCGTTGTTGCCGACCAGACCGAGGATGTCACCGTTGTTGATAGTGAAACTTTTAATGTCTACGGCAGTGTTCATGCCGAAGTGTTTCTCAAGATTGCAGAGTTCTATTTTCATATACTTCTAATTATAGGAGGGTATGGCATCCTGCCATACCCACGCTGATTGCTTCTTTAGGAGGGTATGGCATCTTGCCATACCCACGCTGATTGCTTCTTTAGGAGGGTATAGCATCTTGCCATACCCACGCTGATTGCGTTTTAAGGGTGTCTGGGTATGGCAGGATGCCATACCCTCCTAAATATGTGTTATTTTAATTCTTGCTTCAGGAACTTCGCCGTGTAGCTCTCTTTGCACTCCGCCACTTCCTCCGGCGTTCCCTTTGCCAGCAGTTGTCCTCCACCGCGTCCGCCTTCGGGTCCCATGTCGATGATGTAGTCGGCGAGCTTTATCACGTCGAGGTTATGCTCGATGATTATCACCGTATTGCCGCGGTCAACCAGTTTCTGCAATACCTCCATCAGAATCTTTATATCCTCGAAGTGCAGACCCGTTGTCGGCTCGTCGAGGATGTACAGTGTCTTTCCTGTGTCGCGTTTGCTTAGCTCGGTGGCTAACTTCACACGCTGGCACTCGCCACCCGATAGCGTTGTGGAAGGCTGACCCAGCTTGATGTAGCCCAATCCTACCTCCTTCACCGTCTTTATCTTCTGCAGTATGTTCGGCACGTTCTCGAAGAACTCCACCGCCTGGTTGAATGTCATATCGAGCACGTCGGCGATACTCTTGCCCTTGTAGCGCACCTCAAGCGTTTCGCGGTTGTAGCGTTTGCCGTGACACACCTCGCATGGCACGAGCACATCCGGCAGGAAGTTCATCTCTATGGTGCGGTAGCCGCCGCCCTTACACGTCTCGCAGCGTCCGCCCTTCACGTTGAACGAGAAGCGACCGGGCTTGTATCCGCGTATCTTCGCCTCGGGCAGATTGACGAACATGGCGCGTATGTCGTTGAACACGCCGGTATATGTAGCCGGGTTGGAGCGCGGCGTGCGACCAATCGGCGACTGGTCGACGTTCACCACCTTGTCTATGTTCTCTATTCCCTCAATGCTCTCGTAGGGCATCGGTTTCTTCAGCGAACGGTAGAAGTGTTGCGAGAGTATCGGCTGCAGAGTCTCGTTGATGAGTGTCGACTTGCCCGAACCGCTCACGCCCGTCACCACGATGAGTTTGCCCAACGGAAACTCTACGTCCACGTTCTTCAGGTTGTTGCCCTTCGCGCCACGTATCACGATACTCTTGCCGTTGCCTTCGCGTCGGTGTTCGGGTATTTCGATATTGCGCAGTCCGTTGAGATAGTCGGCTGTTATGGTGTGCTCCTTCAGCATCTGCTCGGGCGTACCCTGGAACACCACCTCGCCACCACGGACGCCCGCCTTCGGACCTATGTCCACGATATAGTCGGCGTTGAGCATCATGTCGCGGTCGTGCTCCACCACTACCACGGTGTTGCCCATGTCGCGCAGCTCCTTCAGCGAGTGTATGAGTCGGTCGTTGTCGCGCTGATGCAGTCCGATGCTCGGCTCGTCGAGGATGTAGAGCACGTTGACGAGCTGCGAGCCGATCTGTGTGGCAAGGCGTATGCGCTGGCTCTCGCCACCCGACAGCGTTGCCGACTGGCGCGATAGCGACAGATAGTCGAGACCAACGTCGAGCAGGAAGTTGATGCGCGTCTTTATCTCTTTCAGTATCTCCGTTGCGATGGCAGTCTGACGGCTGTCAAGGTGCGACTCCGCCTCGTCGAGCCACTGCTTCAGTTGCAGAATGTCCATGCCCGACAGCTCCGCTATGTTCTTGTCCCAGATGCGATACGACAGAGCTTCGCGGTTGAGGCGTGCACCGTGACACTCCGGGCACTCCGTTACGGCGAGGAACTGCTCCGCCCATTTCTGTCCCGACTGCGAGTCGTCGTTCTCCATCACGGTGCGCAGATACTTCATCACACCGTCGAACGTGCAGAAGTAGTCGCTCGACGTGTGCACAACGTCCTTGCTGATGCGTATCGTTTCGAGCGAACCATAGAGCACTTCGTTGAGCGTGTCCTCTGGAATCTCGCTCACTGGTGTCTTCAGCGTGCACTCTGCCGCTTCAAGAATAGCACCTATCTGCCAGAATATCATCTGGTTCTTGTACTTGCCGAGCGGCACGATAGCCCCGTCGTATATCGACAACGAGTCGTCGGGTATCACCTTCTTCATGTCGATCTCGTTGATGTAGCCCAGTCCCTTGCACTTGTGGCAAGCACCTTCGGGCGAGTTGAACGAGAACATATTCGGTGCAGGGTCGCGGTAGGATATGCCCGACGTGGGGCACATCAGTCGCTTTGAGAAGTTCTTCGCCACGCCCGTGTCCTTGTCGAGAATCATAATCAGTCCGTCGCCCTCGCGCATAGCCGTAGCCACAGTCTTGCGCAGGCGGTCGTCGAAGCCCTCGCGCATCTGCATCTTGTCTATCACCACCTCAATGTTGTGGTTCTTGTAGCGGTCGGTCTTCATGCCGCTCTTTATCTCCGTTATCTCTCCGTCGATGCGCACGTACAGGTAGCCCTTGCGTCGCAGCGTCTCGAAGAGTTCGCGGTAGTGACCCTTGCGCTGTCTGATGAGCACAGCGAGTATGTAAATGCGCTTGCCGGCATAGTCGGAGTTGATCATGTCGACGATGCGCTCCTCCGTGTACTTCACCATCTTCTCGCCCGTGACGTAGCTGTAAGCCGTTCCGGCACGAGCGTAGAGCAGACGCAGATAGTCGTATATCTCGGTTGTGGTACCCACCGTAGAGCGTGGGTTCTTGTTGGTTGTCTTCTGTTCGATGGAGATAACCGGACTTAAGCCTGTTATCTTGTCCACATCGGGCCGCTCCATTCCGCCGAGGAAGTTGCGTGCGTATGCCGAGAACGTGTCGATATATCGGCGTTGGCCTTCGGCATAAATAGTGTCGAAGGCAAGCGACGACTTGCCCGAACCGCTCAGTCCGGTTATCACCGTGAGCGAGTCGCGTGGTATCTCCACGTCTATGTTCTTCAGGTTGTGGACGCGTGCGCCCCAAATGTTTATCTTTTCTCCCATAACTACTATTCCGTTGGATTAACTCCGCTGGTTTCTGTATATCCGCGCAGTAGGTTTACGTCCTTCTTGATGGTGTACTTTCTGCCGTCGGCACCCTTCGCTTTCACGAGCACGAAGTAGACACCCTGCTTCACATCCTTGCCGTTGAACTTGCCGTCCCATCCTCCGGCAGGATCGTGCCACTCGTACAGCTTCTGCCCCCAGCGGTTGAAGATGTAGGCATCGAACTCCACGATGCTCTGGTGGTTGCTCTTGGCGCGATACACGTCGTTGATGCCGTCGCCGTTGGGCGAGAAGGCGTTCGGCATCTCGAGCTTGCTCTCCGATATTTGTATCGTTATCGGCTGTGCATCCTGCCAGTAGTCCTTGGTGTATGCCACGGTGTCGGTGCCGTTGATGAATGTAGCATAGAGCACGATGCGGTGCGAGCCAGCCTCGGTGAAGGTGTACTCCGTCTCCTCCTCGTAGCGCACGAGGTAGGGCTGCGTTGCACCCTCTTTGGTGAAGCGCCACTCGTAGTGGGGTGTGTACGCACCGATGTTCTCCGCGTTGGCGTGGAACACCACCGTGAGCGGAGCCGAACCCGAATAGCTTGTGCCCGTCTCTTCGCCTTCGTCGGTTGTGAATGTGGCTTGTGGGTCGATGGTCGGCACTTCGTCGGCGTAAGCCTGTAGCGTAGTGCAGAGAATCAACAATAATAGTGTTCTGATGTATTTCATTGTCTACTTGTTTACTTGTCTACTCGTTAACTTGTCGCTCGTCAACTCGTAATGCAAAGTTACTTATTATCTCGCACACAGCAAAACGCTGCGACTTATTTATAACGTTATTTATGAACAAAGATTTTTGCAAACAATATATTTTGTGTACTTTTGCAATGTTAATTAAACAGAATATAGAAATGAGACGTAGTATCAGAATTCTCTTCTTGTTGTGCGCCTGGTTGCTGGCATCGTCAGTAGTGGCGCAGACCGCTAAGTGGCAGGACTTGTATAAGGTGAAGAAGAAAGACACAATATACGGCATTGCCCATAAATATAACATCACTATCGAAGAGCTTATGCAGGCAAACCCCGACATGCAGAAGCCCGACTATGTGCTGAAGAAAGGCGAACAGCTGCTTATACCGTTCTCGAAGCAGACACCGAACGCTGCACAGAAGCCCACCGCTCCCACGTCAACTGCCACGCGTCAGCGCGTTGCTAACACCGTGAACGTGGGCGTGATGCTGCCGCTGCACAACGTGGATGGCGACGGACAGCGCATGACCGAGTACTATCGTGGTGTGCTCATGGCGTGCGATAGCCTGCGCAGTCAGGGCATCAACACCAACATCTTTGCATGGAACTTGTACAAGGATGCTGATGTTAGCCCCGTGCTTGCCGATGCCAACGCCAAAAACTGCGACCTCATCTTCGGTCCGCTTTACACCAAGCAGGTTAAGCCGATAGCCGATTTCTGTCGCAAGCACGGCATACGTCTCGTCATTCCGTTCTCTATCAACGGTGGCGACGTGGAAACCAACGACCATATCTTCCAGGTGTATCAGAGCCGAATACTCACCGCAGAACTTTCAGCGAATGCGTTTATGAACCGCTTCAAGGATGCTCACCCCGTGTTCGTCGACTGCAACGACTCGACGAGCGACAAGGGTATCTTCACCTCCGAGCTGCGCAAGCGCTTGGAGGCAGCAGGCTTGAGCTATAACATCACCAACCTCAAATCGTCGCCGGAGATGTTCGCCAAGGCGTTCAGCGCGGTGAAGCAGAATGTTGTGATACTAAACACTGGTCGCTCGCCGCAGCTCAACTCCACATTGGCTAAGCTGAACGTTCTGCGTGCCACGTTCCCGAATGTTCGGATAGCACTCTTCGGCTACAACGAGTGGTTGATGTATAAGCGTGTATATCAGGACTATTATTATAAGTACGAGGCGTACATCCCCACGGCATACGTTTACAACGAGTACGCTCCTGCCACCGCCAACTTGGAGCGCAGCTACCGCCAGTGGTTCAAGTCGGACATGCGTCAGGCTCTTCCACGCTTCGCCCTCACCGGCTACGATCAGGCGCAGTTCTTCATTCGTGGCATCAACAAGTATGGCGCGAAGTTTGAAGGCACACATCAGCAGAACACATACACTCCGTTGCAGACTCCGCTGAAGTTCAAGCGTGTCAGCAATGGTGGTATGCAGAACAATAGCTTCATACTGTTGCACTATAAGCCGAATCGCACCATAGAGACCATCTCGTATTAAAAGTAAAAGAGTAAAAAAGTAAAAAGCTTTGCCAATGGCTTAGAGAGGCTTAGTTCGGCTTAAAAGGCTTAGTTGGCTTAAAAAAAGAATAAATGATAAAGACAATAAGAAAGGCGTTCCTCACGTTGCTGTTGCTTGTGGCGACAGGCGTTAGTGCGCAGGTGGGCGACCATCGCAACGACTTCGCCCTCGGTGTCAACGGTGGCTACGTGATGAGTAGCGTGGGCTTCGTGCCTAAGGTTACGCAGGTGCAGCACCCTGGCTTCACCGCCGGACTCTCCTTTAAGTACACTTGCGAGAAGTACTTCAAGACATATTGCTCCGTGTATGCCGAGCTCAACTATGCTCGCATCGGATGGAAGGAGAGCATCCTCGACGTTAAAGACCAGCCGGTCATCAACCCCGTGACGGGTGTGGCTGAGGCTTATCAGCGCGACATCAACTACATACAGTTGCCGGTGTTCGCCCACTTGGCATGGGGTAAGGAGCGTAAGGGCTTGCAGTTCTTCTTCCAAGCCGGACCGCAGTTTGGCTATATGCTTGGCGAGTCGACAAAGACCAACTTCGCCTTGGCTGACCGCAACACCACCGATCGCGCCAATCAGACGTGTGCGCAGGACACGATGGCAGTGGAGAACAAGTTCGACTACGGCATCGCTGCTGGCTTGGGTGTGGAGTGGAGCATACCGCGTGCAGGTCATCTGCTGCTCGAAGGTCGCTACTATTACGGCTTGGGCAATATCTACGGCGACTCGAAGCGCGACTACTTCGCACGCTCCAACCACTCGAACATCGTTGTGAAGCTCACGTGGCTCTTTGATCTAAATTAGGGGGTGCACTTGTCTCAAGTGCACCAATAAAATAGAATGCACGGGGGTATTGTTGGTGCACTTGAGACAAGTGCACCCCCTGAAATTACTTCTTTAACTTCAGTCCCGTCCACAAACACCACACGGCAGCAATGCCGAAGAAGAATATGAATACGTAGGTGGCGGTGTTTTGCATGTAGATGCGACAGGTGTGCACCTCGAGTGCCACGTTCCAAAGCGACATAGGCAAGTGGCGCAGCCGTTCGGGTTGCGCTATCTTCGCAGTACCTTCATAGTAATCAGTCACAACCTCTGTGGCTGATTTTTTTATGCCCTCATCGTTCGTGCCACTATGCTCAACAGTACTGCGGAAGTCGGCACTATAGCCAGCTATCGCCTTGTTGCCGAACGGTGCGCCCTGCTTCTTCGGCGACGGTTTACCCGTGAAGTAGTCGACAGAGCTGCCCGTGCGGCGGTTCCATACGTGCATACCGCTGAACGAACCGCATAGCCACATGCCGTCCTCGCGCTGCTGCCACACGTTCAGTCCCATCACGTTCTGCGGAGGAGCACTTGCTATGTGCTGTGGACGTGGAGCGTTGATGTCGCTGCCCAATGAGTAGAAGCCTTCAGACGTTGACAGAAGCCAGTCGCCCATCACGGCATCGTAGCGCAAAAGGCGCAGCTTGTCGTGCCACGCATTCTGGCTCTTCAGCGTAGTGAACGGTAGGGTAGGCACCTTTGTCAGAGCGAGCACCACCATCACCGGTGGGCGCAGACACCAGCCAGTGATGCAGATGAACAGCGTGGCGACTATCGTCTTGCGTCCCACGAGGTCGTGCCAGCGTAGCGTGTGCTTCATCGTGCGCCCCTTGCTCTGCCAGCGGTGCTTCGTGGTGCGCAGGCAGAAGAAGGCGATGCCCGTGAGTATGAGCACGATAAGCACCACGGCTATTGCGTCGACAACGAGTTTGCCAGCGAAGCCGAACAGCTCGCCGCTATGCAGCAGCCATATCGTGCGGAACGCCGTCGCGCGGTCTTTATAGTCGGGCGGGGCAGGCAGGGCTACGCAGTCGAACTGTTTGTAGGGCGGCACGGCGACGTATGCGTGCGAGCGGCTCAGCACCACGAGCGTGTCGCCGTGCGAAGCGATATCGGTCAGTCGCTCGTCCTGGTCGACAAGCGGCAGCTGTACGGTGTGCCACTTGCCGCGCATACCGAAGCGGTAGAGCGCGAACGGCGACACGGCGAACATGTGTGTTGAGGCTCCGCTGCCCACGGTCGTCACGTTGCGTATCTGTCGGTAGTCGGCACCCGTAGGCAGTCCGTCGTTGAAGTCGGCAATCTGCGTGGCAGTGGAGTCGGCAAGGAACATGCCCGACGCACCATATATTAATATGTGTGAGTCGAATGGCAGCGTGCCGCGCATCAGTCCGCCGTTCCACTGGCGATACTCGTAGCGCGAGGGCAGCAGCGTGCGCGACACGTTGATGTCGCTGATAAGCTGGCGGTGGTTGAGCAGTATGCCCGAGATGCAGAACATCAGCAGGAAGAAGCTGATGAGCAGTCCGAACCATTTGTGATGTCGTATGAGTTTTCGTTTGTTCATATTGTTCTGTCTTTATAATGTGCAGTTAGGGGGTGCAGTGTAGGGGGTGCAGTTGTCTCAACTGCACCAATTAATATAATTGTGCATTCTACATTGTTGGTGCAGTTGAGACAACTGCACCCCCTAAGCAAGTGTTTCCGTTTTAGTCTGCAAAGTTATTAAGAAAGTTTCGTACTTGCAATCCTTATTTGTTGTGATTTCTCGACTTTTGGCACCGTTCGCGTTCGCCGTCCAATCGGATTCCGTTCGCCGTCCGATCAGATTCCGTTCGCCGTCCGATCAGATTCCGTCCGCCGTCCGATTGGATTCCGTCCGCCGTCCGATGCACAATAGCAGCAATAGATCGTCCAAAAGCCTATCACCACGCCCCGATAAAGCCCCCACAACTATATAATTGCTATATTTTGTTACGAAAAGATGACATACATTTGGCAAATAGAATTATTCTTCTTAAATTTGTAAGTTGTGATATTATAACTACGGAAAAATAACTTAATCAATAAAAACAATACAATTTATGTTTGAAAATCAACCAAAAGGTCTGTGGGCATTAGCCTTGGCAAACACTGGTGAGCGTTTCGGCTACTACACCATGCTTGCTGTGTTCTTACTCTACTTGCAGGCTAACTTCGGTTATGCTACCGGAACAGCAAGTACAATTTACTCAACTTTCCTGATGATGGTCTACTTCCTTCCTATCATTGGCGGTATCGCAGCCGACAAGTTCGGTTTCGGCAAGATGGTGACAAGTGGTATCTTCATCATGTTCATCGGTTACCTCGTGCTCTCGCTTCCGCTTGGCAAGGACATGGTGGCAGCAGGAGCAATGGGCCTTGCGCTCGTCCTGATTGCTTTCGGTACGGGTCTGTTCAAAGGCAACCTGCAGGTGATGGTAGGTCGTCTGTACGACGAGCCGAAGTATGCGCAGAACCGCGACTCCGGTTTCTCGCTCTTCTACATGGCTATCAACATCGGTGCGATGTTCGCTCCTACAGCAGCTATCAAAATTATGGATTGGGCACAGGCAAGCCTCGGTGTGTCGGTAGAAGATTCTTACCACTTCGCTTTCGCCGTAGCATGTGCATCGCTCATCGTTAGTATCGCTATATATTATATCTTTGGTTTCACCTACAAGCACGTGCTTGCTTCTGAAACAAAGAAGAAGGACGACGACTCTTTAGAGCGTAAGGATTTCAACGAGCTCTCTCCTGCAGAGACAAAGGAGCGCATCGTTTGCCTCTGCCTTGTGTTTGCTGTGGTTATCTTCTTCTGGATGGCATTCCACCAAAACGGTGCTACCCTGACACTCTTTGCTCGCGACTATACACAGACGACCTCTGAGGGTCTGCAGTCAATGGCGTTCGACGTGCGCAACCTCGTGGCTTGCATCTTCGTAGTTTACGCAAGTTTCGGACTCGCTCAGAGCAAGACCTTCAAGGGCAAGCTCGTTTCGCTCGGCGTTATCGTTGCTGCTATCTCATACCTCTTCTATGCTTACAATGCTCTTGAGGGTACAGTAGACGTTAAGGCTCCTATCTTCCAGCAGTTCAACCCGTGCTACGTGGTGGCGTTGACACCAGTGAGTGTGGCTATATTCTCTTGGCTCAACAAGATTGGCAAGGAACCGACATCGCCTGAGAAGATTGGTTTGGGTATGCTTGTAGCTGCTCTCGGCTTCGTATGGATGGCTGTAGGCTCTATGGGTCTTGAGTTGCCGCTCACACAAGGCGACCCTGCTACTGAGGGCACTCGCGTAAGTGCTAACCTCCTCATCTCTACATACCTCATCCTCACCTTTGCCGAGCTTCTGCTCTCGCCGATCGGTATCTCGTTCGTAACGAAGGTGGCTCCTCCGAAGTATGCAGGTCTGATGATGGGTCTGTGGTTCGGTGCTACTGCTATCGGCAATCAGCTCGTAATGCTCCCAGGCATCATGTGGGGTCAGAACCTCAGCCTTGTTACTATCTGGGGCGTTTTGGCAGGCATCTGCTTGCTCTCTGCAGTCTTCATCTTCTCTATCATCAAGAAGCTGAACAAGGTTAGCTAATTACAGGGGGTGCAGTTGTCTCCGCTCGGCTTTGCCGCTTGCCAGAGCAAGAACTGCACCAATTAATATAATTTGCATTCTACCTTGTTGGTGCAGTTGAGACAACTGCACCCCCTAATAAAAATCGCCCACAAGCTCAATCGAGCTTGTGGGCGATTTGCGGTATATATACCTTATAATATATTACATCGCGCTATGCCTGCCTGGCGTACCTAACGTAATCACTTCGCAATCCTTCATTGTTGCTCCGTCGATGGTGAGTCGGACGAGGGTTCGCTCCGTCTGCCATCCCTGCAGCCCGGCTGCTCCGGGGTTGATATGCAGCAGTCCGAGCAGTGGGTCGTTCTTTATCTTCAGTATGTGCGAGTGTCCGCTGATGAAGAGCTTCGGCGGTCGCTCCATTATCTGTCGGCGTATGCTCGGGTCGTACTTGCCGGGGTAGCCACCGATGTGCTTCATCAGTACCTCCACCTCCTCACACTTGAAGCGCAGCACATCGGGGAACATGAGGCGCAGGTCGCCGCCGTCGCAGTTGCCGCAGACGGCACGCAGCGGACGAAACTCAGCCAAGCGCTCCGCGAGCACCGTAGAGCAGATGTCGCCACAGTGCCATATCTCGTCGCACGGCTCGAAGTGTTTCAAGTAGCGGTCGTCCCAGTAGGAGTGGGTGTCGCTGATTATGCCTATCTTTTTCATCGTTTCGTTCTCCTTCTTATAAAGTCGGCTATGAACTCCTTCGTGCCTTCGGGTCCGAGGCGCGACGCATTGACGCAGAGGTCGTAGCTTGCACTGTCGCCCCACGTCTTGCCCGTGTAGTAGTTGTAGTAGGAGGAGCGTGTGCTCTCCTTGTCGCTGATCAGCTTGCGTGCCTCCTCAGCCGAGCAGTTGCGTCGCTTGCAGATGTTGCTGACGCGCTCGTCGAGGTCGGCTGTGATGAACACCGTCACCATGTTCGGCTTGTCGCGCAGCACATAGTCGGCACATCTGCCCACGAACACGCACGACGACTCGTCGGCTGCCTTGCGTATGGCGTCGCTCTGTATGCGGAACAGACTCTCCTGCGAGAGTCCGTTGTCGTAGAACGACGAGTCGGAGATGAACGGCATGTGCATGTGGAATATCTGGTCGAGGAAGCCCTTGCGCTCGTCATTCTTCTCGAAGAACTCGGGACTGAACCCGCTCTCCTTGGCAGCCAGCTCAAGCACTTCGCGGTCGTAGAACGTGCAGCCGAACTCCTCTGCCAGCATCTTTGCTATCGTTCTGCCGCCACTGCCAAGCTGGCGGCCTACGCTGATTATAAGTTTATCGTTGTTCATGTCTCTTTGCTTTAGTTTGTTAATGTAGCTGTCGGTTATACTGCTGCCCCCTCAGCTTGCGCCGCCTTGAACTTCTTCACGTACTTCGTGAGCAGCACTATTGCCACAACGAATGAGATGACATCGCTGATGGGCTGCGCGAGCCACACGCCGTCGGTTTGGTAGAAGTTGGGCAGTACGAGTAATGCCGGAAGGAAGAACAGGAGCTGGCGCGAGAGCGAGAGCAGCATGCTTATCTTTGCCTTGCCGATACTCTGGAAGAAGCCCGTGCTTGCCATCTGTGCGCCCACTAATGGGAAGGTGAGCATGGTGATGGTTATGGCACGCTCCGAGATGCGGATGAGTGTCTCGTCGGAGGTGAACAGGCGTGCGCACTCGTAGGACATGGTCTGTGCAATAGCCCAGCCGACGGTGGTGATGAGCACCGCGCCCGTCATGGTGTACTTCAGTACGCGCAGCAGACGGTCGTAGTTGCGTGCGCCGTAGTTGTAGCCTGCGATTGGGAACATGCCCTGGTTCATGCCCATGTTTATCATTATGAAGATGAACGCAATCTTGTTCGTAATGCCGAACGCGCCCACTGCGAGGTCGCCACCGTGGAAGGTGAGTGCCTTGTTGATGAAGATGATGACGATGCACGAGCAGGCGTTCATGGCGAACGGCGAGATGCCGATGGCTATGATGTTTTTGATGATGTGCGACACGGGGCGGTAGATGCCACGCTTGAAGTGGACGATGCACTGCGGATTGCTGAATATCCTCAGCTGCCAGCACAGCACCGCAGCCTGCGCAATGATTGTGGCGAGAGCCGCTCCGCCTATGCCCATGTGCAGCGGCCAGATGAATATTGGCGAGAGTATGGCGTTGAGCACCACCGTCATTATCGATGCCATCATGGCTGAGCGCGGCTTCGACGCAGCACGCAGTATGGCATTCATGCCGAAGAACATGTGCGAGATGGCGTTGCCGGCGAGCGTGATGACCATATACTCGCGTGCGTAGGGTAGGGTGGCATCGCTTGCGCCGAAGAAGCGCAGGATAGGGTTGAGGAAGAGAAGCGATATGATGCTGAACGCAACGCCGATGATGACGTTCAGCGTGAAAGCATTGCCGAACACACGCTCGGCGGTGGCGTAGTCTTTCTGTCCCAACTTCACCGATATGCACGTAGAAGCACCTACGCCCACACCGGCACCAAACGCCGCTGCGAGGTTCTGTAGGGGGAATGTAACGGCAAGGCCGCTGATGGCGAGTGCACCGCAGCCTTGTCCGATGAATATACTGTCTGTCATGTTGTAGAGCGACGCCGCCGTCATGGCAGCGATGGCGGGCAGCGCGTACTGCATCAGCAGTTTGCCCACGGGCTTTGTGCCCAGCTCAAGAGTAGCCTGTTTGCTGTTATCCATAAAAACCTATTGAGTGTGAGGGGTGTTCTGTTGATAACTACTCTCCGTAAATCTCTCTCAGCTTTGCCTCCAGCTGCTCGCCTCTGAGGTCGGCTGCGATAATCTTGCCAGTAGGGTCGACAAGGTAGCTTGCCGGTATCGAGCGTATGCCGTACACCTGACCGGCTACGCTCTGCCAGCCTTTAAGGTCGGAGAGGTGAACCCAGTCGAGCTGCATCTCGGCGATAGCCTTCTTCCAGTTCTCGAGCTTGTTGTCGAACGACAGACCGACGACGTTGAAGCCCTTCGACTTGTACTTATCGTAGGCAGCCTTCACGTGAGGCATCTCCGCACGGCATGGTCCGCACCACGAAGCCCAGAAGTCGATGAGCACGTAGTTGCCCTTACCGCAGTACTCCGAGAGCTTGTGCGGATTGCCGTTGACATCGTTCTCGGTGAGGTCGGTGAACGGCTTGCCGATGATGCCTGCCTTCTTGACAAGCATAGCCAGATACTGGCGTGCAGGAGCAAGCGCAGGGTGCTTGGCATAGGCGTACTTCTCGTTGAGTATCTCCTGCAAAACCGGGAACTCCACGTAGTACATCACGTTGTTGACGAAAGCCACGGGGATGAGGTTGTCCTTGTTCTCCTTGATGATTTCGAGCGAACGGAGTGATACGCTTTCCGAGATGTCGTTAAGCTTCGGACCGAGCTCGTTGGCGAGCTTCTGCAGCTCTGCCTCGCTCATGCCGCTCTGCTGAGCCTTTGTAAACTGGGCGTAGAGAGCCTGCGCCTCACTGCCGAGGGCATCTATCTCGCGGTCGTAGGCGTTGAGCTTGGTGTTCTGCTCCGAGCCGGTGAGCGTTTTCTTCTCGAGGTCGGCAACGATAGGTGTGCCGTCGTTGAAGAATGCGCAGTATTCCTTCTTGGTAACGGTGAGTCCGAGCAGTGCGTCCTTCTCAGCCGAACCCTTCAGCGCGAACTTGCCGTCTTCGACGGTGGCACTGTCGATTGCGGTCGGGCGATTGCCGTTTACGTCCATTACATATACCTTACTAACACCTGCTTGGCAGGTGCCTTTAATGCTATACTCCGTACCAGGAATTGATTGCGCGCAGGCTGTCAGTGTGATGACAGCGAATGCGAGTGTTGAAAGAATTGATCTCATGTGTAAAAATTATTGGTTTATTAATTTTGCAAATATACTGATTTTATGTGTAACGGCAAATATTTGAGTCCGCTTTTTTCATTGTTCGCCGATGTGCTGGCCTACTACATACCCCATAGTCCATGCTGCTTGCAGATTGAAACCTCCAGTGATGGCATCAACATCGATCACCTCACCGGCAAAAAACAGTCCGGGGCAGTGTTTGCTCTGCAGCGTGTGCATGTCTATCGACGAGAGCGAGACACCGCCACACGTCACGAACTCGTCGCGGAAGCGGCCCTTGCCCGTGATGCGGTATATGTCGTTGGTGAGTGTTTCCACGATGCGGTTGAGGTTCTTCTTGCCCAATTCGCCCCACTTGCGTGTGGGGTCGTTCTGCGTCTTCTGCAGCAGGTAGACCCACAGGCGCGATGGCAAGTCGAACGGGCGTATCGTGGCAAGCTGCTTCTGTGGGTTGCGTGTGGCGATGGAGGCTATCTCCTCCTCCGTCACGTTGCGTTTGCTCTCGCCCGTCCAGTTGATTGCCACGTCCGCCTGGTAGTTGTGCTCCTGCAGATAGCGTGCGGCATGAGCAGATAGCTTCAGCGCAGCCGGTCCGCTCATGCCCCAGTGGGTGACGAGCAGCGGACCCTCAGCGCGGAACTTCGTGCCGGGCAGTGACGCGATGGCGTCTTCTACCACGGTGCCCATGAGCGTAAGGAAACTGCGGTCGGCTATGTTGAACGTGAAGAGCGACGGCACTGGCGTAGCTATATCATGGTCTAAGCGTGCGAACACGTCGAGTCCTTCGCCCTTCGGAGCACCGCCCGTGGCGATGGCAACGCGGTCGAAGTCGGCTTCTTTACCACCGGCGAACGTGAGGTGGAATGTGCCGTCGGCGTTCCGGCTGATGTCCTTCAGCAGGTAACCGCCCAGCTGCTTCACGCCGAGACGCGAGGCAAGCGTGGTGAGACAGTTGACAACGCTCATTGCATCCTGCGAGACGGGGAAGACGCACTCGTCTTCCTGCGTGGTGAGTGGCACGCCTTCGCGCTCGAACCATGCGTAGGCAGCGTGGTGGTCGAAGCGTTTGAAGAGACGTTTCATGAGTTTGTCGCCACGCGGATAGGCGTGCTTGGGGTCGCTGATCTGCTCGAAGGAGTTGGTCAGGTTGCAGCGACCGCCACCCGTGATGGCTACTTTGGCGAGCATCTTCTGGTTCTTCTCGAAGATGGTGATGTCGGTGTCGGGATAGTTGCGCTTCGCTTCTATTGCTGCAAAGAAGCCGGCTGCGCCACCTCCGATAATGGCTATGTGTAGTGGCATGATGGTGTGGTGTTGAGATGTTGAGATGGTGTGGTGTTGAGATGTTGAGGTGTTGACAATACCTTTTTACTCTTTTACTTTTTTACTTTTAAACGCTCCTTGCCACGTGTCGAGTTCTTTCATTCTGTTCACAAGGCGGTTGGTGAACTCATGGTTCTTTATGCCCCATTTTGGAGCAATGAGCATGTCGGCAGGCGACTGGCTGACGAAGCGCTCCACGATGATGTCGCTGCGCAGACGCTCGAGGTAAGCAATGCAGGTGTCGATATACTCGTCGGGCGTGAAGAGTTTGAAAGGTTTTTGCGTGTATTCGTCGGCGAGCTGCGTGCCACGGATGATTTGCAACTGGTGTATCTTCAGAATGTCAAGCTTCAGCTGCGACACTATCGAGGCTTGGCGGACGTTCTCCTCGCGGTCTTCGCCGGGCAGTCCGAGTATGATGTGTCCACCGGTGAGAATGCCGCGGTCGTGCGTTAGTTCTATTGCTCGTCGGCTACATTCAAAGTCGTGACCGCGGTTGATGTGGCGCAGCGTGTCGTCGTTTACCGACTCGATGCCGTACTCCACGATGAGGAACGTGCGGCGGTTCAGCTCTTCCAGATAGTCGAGTAGCTCATCGCTAATGCAGTCGGGGCGTGTGCCGATGACCAGTCCCACTACGTCGTCCACAGCCAGCGCCTCCTCGTAGCGCTGTTTCAGCACGTCGAGTGGGGCATAGGTGTTGCTATAAGCCTGAAAGTAGGCGAGATATTTCATGTCGGGATACTTGCGACGGAAGAACTCCTTGCCCTCTTCCATCTGCTGCGCTATCGGTTTCGACGGTTGGCAGTAGGATGGGTTGAACGTACGGTTGTCGCAGAAGATGCATCCACCGTGTGATAAGGTGCCGTCTCTGTTTGGGCAGGAGAACCCTGCGTCAACGGAAATCTTCTGTACACGGAACGGAAACTGCTGGCGTATCCACTGACCGTAGTCGTTATATGGCTTGTCTTTAAACTGTTCTGTCATTATTTTGTTTGTTGTTCCTTTTCCTTTTTTACTTTTATATAGGCTGCGTGGTATGGGCAAGATGACCATACCTCCTACTTTTTACCTTTTTACTCTTTTACTTTTTTAGGCTGCATCGGTGGTGCAAAGTTACTCGAAATAACCCATATCCACATTATTTTATATAATTGTTTTGCGATGTTGTAATGTTTTTGTACTTTTACACCTCATAAATCAGATTGCTATGCGAACTAAGAACGAAGAAAAATGGTTGAGTCACTATAAAGCACTTCGCTGTTACCTTGAAGCAAATCATCAACTGCCCGATAAGAAAAAGGTAGAAAACCGCGGACTACTCAACTGGTGGAAGTATAATAAAAAGCTATTTAAAACCGGTCGACTCACCGAAGAACGACTCGAATTGTTGCGTCAGCTGAATGCTCTGCGCTACAACAAACTTCTCGAACTCTAATGGGAAGGAGTCAAAATAGACGGTTTGGGGAGCTGATGAGGTGCTAAAAGTGTGTTTTTTGCTATGATTTGAAAAATAATTGCGAAAATATTTGGTGGTCTCGCTAAAAAGTCATACCTTTGCACTCGCAATTCAGAAATGCTTCTATTGCTAATCTGAATGCGTGGTTAATATCGCGGAGTGGAGCAGTTGGTAGCTCGCCAGGCTCATAACCTGGAGGTCGCATGTTCGAGTCCTGCCTCCGCAACTACAAATGGTCGAAATTCCTTTATACAAAGGGACTTCGGCCATAATTCGTTTATGGGCGTTGCGGAGACTCGGACGGTAGCTCGGACGCTGATTGTTAGTTATTTTTAATGTGTCTGCCGTGCAGCTCCTGCACGTCATCTGCTGTAGTTTTAATAAGAGCTTCCAAAGTTTCGGTGAAAGCCTGTTCGTTCTCACTCCTTAGAGTGTTCATCTCTGCAGCTACGGCAGCACGCTCTTCGTCGGTTGTTGCTAAACGGTTACGCTCAGCAAGAGACTTTATCTTTGCTTTCAATTCGTTCATTTCTAACCTTTTCATAATAAGGATGTTGTTTATATAAGCCCTGAAAAATACGATATTATAGCTTGTCTTTATCAATTTCTTTTTTTTCTTCTTCTTTTGCAAAGCCCATAAGCTCCATCCATATACGGTGTTCTTCTTTTCGCTTTGCAGCCCTGGCAGCCATTTCTTGTTCTAATTTGCGTCTTTTTTCTCTCATTCTTTTTATTTTTTCATCGTGACTCAACGATGAAGAATAGCCGTTATTTCTTTCGGCTAAAAGTACAAGAAGGACTGATACTATCCAGCTGAAAATAAGTATTCCTAACATATTGCAGACGATTTAATTGGTTATACCGCAAATATACGCAAAATATTTGAGACTGCAAAGTCTGGAGTTAAAATGGTCTCGAAAGTTTGAGTTGTTGTCATAAAAAATGCTACTTTTGGTTTGTGAACCGAAAATAGCACTTATATAAGCCCTGAAAAAATACATTATTGCCGTTTGCTTTTATGAAGATCTTTTAAAAATTGATTAAACTCTTTCCTTTTAAGTTTATATTCCCTCCATTTTGCATCAATTTCAGCCGTTTCTTGTTCTAATTTGCGTCTTTTTTCTCTCATTCTTTTTATTTTTTCATCGTGACTCAACGATGAAGAATAGCCGTTATTTCTTTCGGCTAAAAGTACAAGAAGGACTGATACTATCCAGCTGAAAATAAGTATTGCTAACATATTGCAGACGAATTAATTGGTTATACCGCAAATATACGCAAAATATTCGAAATACATTCAAATCCCAGTCCCTAATTTGTCAGCATATGTCGATACTCTTGAAAATTCAAGCATGTATCGCCGCACCTCCATTAACCATTTGTCTATACGTACTACTTGTTCAGACTCCTCGCCAAAGCGTTTTACAGCCTTTTTGCGTAGACGGTACAGATATTCAAGGCGCTTCTCCATACGTCGCGATTCGCGGTCGGCAACACGTATAAGCCATAATTTATGCTTTGTAAATGCAAGTGATTCCTTGGCGTCTTCGAGTTCTTGTTTAGCTTTTTCTGGATTTAAAGAATGCGAGACACCATTCTTCGCCTCCTTTATTATAAAGCAAAAGATTATTATCACGAATAAAATCCAAAAACTTTCGGGAAAAGTTATCATATAGCAGGCGATGGATTAAGTATTGTTATTCGGGTAAAAAGGGGGGAGGGGTGAAGAGGTGAAGGGGTGTTGAGGGGTGTTGAGGGGTGTTGAGGGGTGTTGAGGGGTGTTGAGGGGTGTTACAGTTGTTTGGCTACGATTGCTCTTGCCTTGGCTGTAGCTTTGTTGAGAGCAGTTTGTGCTTTCTGCTTCATTGCATCGCTCTTGGCATTCTGCACATTGTCGTAGAGCTGCCATAGCTTCAACTTAGCTGTTGCCTCTTTAGATGCCTTTGTGAAGGCTTGGGCGATAGCTTCTGCTGCTGCCTCTTCCTCGGGCGAAGCATAGGCGTGGCGGTAGCCTTGGTACTTGTTCCATAGTCCGCGAGTGAAGTCGGGGAAGGTGACTGGAGCGCAATCGTTGTCCATTGACAATGCGCTGAGTTCGGCGATGGCGCACCACTCTGCCAAGTCGTACACGTCCATGTCGAGCGGCAGTCCGTTTTGCAGGCAGTAGACGAGACGTGCAGTCATAATGAAGTCCATGCCGCCATGTCCTCCAACCTCTTTTGCCAGTTTACCGAACTTCTTCAGAATTGGGTGTTCGTACTTCTCTTCGAGTGCTTTTCTTTCGGCTTCTGGCATGAAACTGTGTGTAGAGAGATTGTCCACCTGTGGTTGCACGCCGCTTGCAGTGAGCTGCTTGCTGTCCAAAGCGTATCCTTCGATGGGGTATTTGTTGGCGAAGCCACGTGAGCCAGTTAGCTGATAGAGTCGATTGTAGGGTTGAGGGTTCATCACGTCGTGTTGCAGCTCTATGACCTTTTGATTTGCGGTGCGAATGAGTGTAGTGGTGTGGTCGCCGTTGCGGAAGTCGTTGCACGGTTTACCCGTTTTCGCCTCCACCAACTCCTTGCCGTGTACGCTCTTTGTGTCCATTGCCACGAGTAGTGCCATGCGGTCGCCACGATGAATGTCGAGTGCCTGCGCTACTGGTCCTAAGCCATGCGTAGCGTATATGTCGCCACGATTTTCGCGATTGTATTTTAGTCGCCATCCTAATTGTTCGGGGTCGGAACCGTTAGGGTTTTTCCAATAATAGTCCCAGAACTCGTCGAGATTGTGGATGTATGCTCCTTGTGCACGTATTATCTCACCGAATACACCATGTTGCGCCATGTTCAGCGTTCGCATTTCGAACCAGTCGTAGCAGCAGTTTTCAAGAATCATGCAGTTGAGCTGTTTCTGCTCGGCGAGATTTACCAGTTCCCAACATTCTTCCATGTTCATAGCCGATGGCACCTCGTCAGCCACATTCTTGCCGTTTTCGAGAGCGCACTTTGCTACAATGGCGTGGTGGTCCCAGTCGGTAGCGATGTACACGAGGTCGATATCGTTGCGTCTGCATAACTCCTCGTATCCCTTTTCGCCCGAATATACAGCAGCAGGAGGCAGTCCGTGTTTGCGTAGTGTTGCGTTCTGTCGCTCGGCACGGTCGTGTTCATAGTCGCATAGTGCTACAATCTCTACGCCAGGGATGAGTGCGAAGTCAGCCACAGCACTTGGTCCGCGCATACCCAGACCGACGAAGCCCACACGTACAGTCTTCATCTTCGGCAGAGCTAACTGTAGCACGTCCTTCTGTCCGGCAGGTCGTTCGGGCGACTCAATCACGATTTTACCCTTATCCCACTGCCATTTGGTTGATGGTGAGAGCGATTGTGCGTCGGTTTGCATAGTGCCAAACGACATGATTGCGGCGAAAGCCATACTGAGTATGGTGGTGTGTTTGTTTAGCGTCATATTATGATATAGGTTTTAGTTGTTTTTATGCAAAGAAAGTGCAAATCGGGTGCAATCAAGTTTGCTTGAATTGCCGAGATGCAGCCTTTCTTATGCAAAGATATGAAAATCTTTTAAACCTTCAAAGTATAACTTCTTTTATTTTAAGTCTGACGTACAATAGTGTTGTTGTAGGTTTTGGGCGGTCTGCATCGACCGGCGCGGATGTCTGCATCGACCGGCGCGGATGTCTGCATCGACTGACGCGGATGTGGATATAAATGAAGAAATGCGGTATAAGTGAGCATATTAACGCCCATTTATTTGCTTTTTTGAAAATATTGCAGTACTTTTGCACATTGTTAGAGAGTGTGTGCAAATGCAACTCTCGTCCATTAAAGAGTGCTGCAACGCTCTGCTTATTCGTTTAAAATAAACAGGAAAGGGGTAATCTCAATATGTCAATATCCAAGACACGTCAGAAACTCATAGATATTGCGCGACAGCTGTTTGCAAAGAACGGCGTAGCGAACACCACGATGAACGACATCGCCGTGGCATCGGGCAAAGGTCGTCGCACGTTGTACACCTATTTCAATAGCAAGGAGGAGGTGTATTCGGCTGTGATAGAGTCGGAATTGGAGCGCTTGAGCGACAAACTCGATGAGGTGGCTGCTATGAAGATGCGTCCGTTGGACAAGGTTATAGAGCTTATCTACACCCATCTGATCATGATTAGAGAGACGGTAGTGCGCAATGGCAATCTGCGTGCCGAGTTCTTCCGCAATATTTGGATGGTGGAGAAGGTGCGGAAAAAGTTTGACGACTATGAGATAGATCTCTTTCGTAAGGTTTATCAGGAGGGCAAGGCGGACGGCGAGTTTGATATCGACGACGTAAACCTCGTAGCTGATATCACCCACTATTGTATAAAGGGTCTTGAGGTGCCGTTCATCTACGGACGTATCGGCCACGGACTCACCGAGGAAGCCAGCAAGCCGCTCGTGGCAAAGGTGGTGTATGGTGCGCTCGGAAAGAAATTGAACAATTAGAAACGTTTATATATTTAATAATTTAAGAAATGGGATTATTAACAGGTAAGACTGCCCTCGTCACGGGAGCAGCCCGCGGCATCGGAAAGGCTGTCGCTATGAAGTTCGCCTCTGAAGGCGCAAACATCGCATTCACCGACCTCGTGCTCAACGACGACATGGCTGCCGGACTTGAGGCTACACGTAAGGAGATTGAGGCTTTGGGCGTTACTTGTCGTGCATACGCAGGCAATGCTGCCGATTTTGAGGAGACAGAGAAAGTTGTAAAGCAGATACATGCCGACTTCGGTTCTATCGACGTGCTGGTGAACAACGCTGGTATCACAAAGGACGGACTGATGCTCCGTATGTCTGAGGCTCAGTGGGACGCAGTGCTCAACGTAAACCTCAAGTCAGCGTTCAACTTCATCCACGCTTGTGCGCCGATCATGCTTCGTCAGCGTAGCGGTTCAATCATCAATATGTCGTCAGTAGTAGGCGTTCATGGCAATGCTGGCCAGTGCAACTACTCGGCTTCTAAAGCAGGTATGATTGGCTTGGCAAAGTCAATCGCTCAGGAGCTTGGTCCGAAGGGCGTGCGCGCTAACGCTATCGCTCCTGGTTTCATCGAGACACCAATGACAGCACAGCTTCCAGAGGACGTACGCAAGGACTGGATGAAGAAGATTCCATTGCGTCGCGGAGGTCAGACAGAAGACATCGCAAACGTATGCGTATTCCTCGCTTCTGATATGTCTTCATACGTAAGCGGACAGGTTATTCAGGTAGATGGTGGCATGAACATGTAATTCTGTCTACAAGCAGATTTTTTACGATAATGAGGGTGTTTCAAAACTGAAATTATCGGGAGCCCCAACTTCCATAACTTCTATTTTGATACACCCTCTTTGTGTTTTTATTAACTGGCAAACAATGAAAGTAGTCTACGAAGACAACCACATAATCATAGTCAACAAGTGTAGCGGCGAAATCGTTCAAGGCGACAAAACCGGCGATAAACCGCTCTCAGACATCGTGAAGGAGTATATCAAAGAGAAGTACAACAAACCTGGCAACGTGTTCCTCGGTGTTGTGCATCGTCTTGACCGCCCCGTGAGCGGACTTGTTGTCTTCGCCAAGACCTCTAAAGCACTCTCGCGGCTGAACGATATGTTCCGCACGGGCGATGTCCACAAAACGTATTGGGCTATAACGAAGCGCAGTGATATTGCCCCAGAGGGAACGCTAACCGACTGGCTTACACGCAACGAACGCCAAAACAAAAGCTACGCTCACGCCAAGGAAGTACCAGGTGCGAAGAAGGCAGTTCTGAAGTATAAGGTGCACTCCGTGTCGGACAACTATATGCTGCTTGAGATTACACTGCTCACGGGTAGACATCACCAGATACGCTGCCAACTGGCGCACATGGGATGCCCAATAAAGGGCGACCTGAAGTATGGAGCACCGCGCAGCAACCCCGACGGAAGCATCTCGCTCCACTCACGTCGCGTAGAGTTTGTACACCCCGTATCGAAAGAGCCAATTTGCGTTGAGGCTGAAGTGCCGGCAGACAGACTTTGGCAACTTTTAAAAGTAAAAAAGTAAAAAAGTAAAAGAGTAAAAGAGTAAAAGACCCCCTCCCAACCCTCCCCGTCGTGGAGGGCTTAGAAGGCATAAAGAGGCTTAGTTCGGCTTAAGCGCCACCCTCCAAGAGGCTTGGTTCGGCTTAAGCGCCTAAAGAAGGCTTACCCTCTTTCCCCTTCCTAAAAGTCTGCTTAATCAGAAGGCTGCGTAGGTATGGCAAGATGCCATACCCTCCTAAATACCCCGAACATTACGAACTGCAATATAAAATATACGAAGATGAAGCCTATATATAAACGAAGTTTAAAGGTTGCGGCAACCATTCTTGCCACGCCGATAGTGCTCCTCGTGCTGTTGGCTGTGCTGCTCTACATACCGCCCGTGCAAAACTGGGTGGTAAAGAAGGTTGCTGCTTATGCTTCAGAGTCTACCGGCATGAGTGTGTCGGTGGAGCGTGTGCGCCTTAGCTTTCCGCTCGACCTAAGCGTGCAAGGGCTTCTTGCTACTCAGCCTAACGACTCGCTGCATAATAATATTGATACAATCGCTGCTGCCGACGAACTGATTGTAGGTGTGAAACTCATGCCGCTATTTGCAGGCAATGTGGAAGTTACCGACTTGGATTTCCGCCGCGTGAATATCAATACAGCGCAACTCGTGCCTGCTGCACGAGTGAAAGGTGGAGTAGGGCGTTTAAAGGTAGAACCGAGTAAGGTGGCACTTACTAAGGAGACCGTAGACCTTGGCCCCGTGCTTCTCACCGATGCAAATCTTGATATTGCGCTCAGCGACACTGTGCCAGAAGACACAACCAAAACCGAAAACAACTGGCAGATAGCCTTCACCCACTTGTCGGTGAAGCGTTCTGCCGTCAAGATACACATGCCCGGCGACACCCTTGCTATCGGTGTCGGACTCGCTGATGTCAGTGCTGCAAATGGCGACATCAATCTTGGTACGGGCGTTTACAAGGTCGGCACGTTCGACTGGCGTGACGGCTTTGTGACATACGACAACAACTTTGCCCAACGACAGAAAGGGCTTGATGTCAACCACATCGAGCTTAAAGGTGTGTCGTTGCGCATCGACTCGTTGCGTTTTGCACAAGAAGGTACTCAGCTTCAGCTTGCACTCAACCGCTGCGCCTTTCGTGAGCAGAGCGGCATAAGTGTGACCAGTGCTAAGGGACATGTGAGCCTTGACACGGCACACATCTCGCTGCCCGACTTCCGCCTTACCACGCCCGTGTCGTGGCTTAAAGCGAGTGCCGATATGGACTTCTCTACCTTTGCCGACACCAACCCTGGTGTGATGCGTCTGTATCTTGATGCTTCCGTAGGTAAGTCGGACATACTGCAAGTGCTCGGTATGATGCCTCTGCAGTTTATCTTGCGTCTACCCGAGCAACCTCTCTCCCTTCATGCCGACATCAACGGCAATATGCAGAACCTCAACATTCGTGAGGTGTCTGCCAAACTGCCAACGGCATTCAACATAAAAGCCGAAGGCAAGGCTGGCAATCTAACCGACGTAGACCATCTTACAGCCAACATAAACCTCGACGCGCGTGCCGACAACATCAGCTTCCTGCTGCCTATGATGGGCTTGAATGCTAATTCGTCAGTGTGCATACCCAAAGGCATTACGTTCAAAGGCAATTGCCGAGCGAATGGACCGCAGTATGCTACGGATTTCGTTGCTACTCAAGGTGGTGGTTCGCTACGCGGTAGGGGCGCGTTCAATATGCGTTCGTTGGCTTATCGTGCCAATATGGAAGCACACGCATTGCCACTTCAGAACTTCATGCCGGATATGGGGTTGCATCCGTTCAGCGGTGAACTCGTGGCTGATGGTGCAGGCTTCGATTTCCTTTCGTCAAAGACACGTCTCGATGCACGTGTGAAGGTGAACAATTTCAAATACACCGATTATGACCTCTCGAACATAAACCTAAAGGCAGAGGTGCACAACGGTGTGGGAAGGGCACTGCTCGATAGTCGCACACCGCTGCTCAATGGCATTATCGACCTACGTACGCTCCTCGACAATCGTCGCATAGATGCCAACGTAATTTGCAATCTGCTCTACGCCGATTTCTACAAACTCGGCCTCACCGAGCGACCACTCAAAACGTCGATGACAGCGCATTTGGACGTGAAGTCGGATTTGGAGGCGACGCACAGTATGCAGGGCGTTGTCGGCAATATCGTGCTGCGCGACTCGGCTGCTACATATCGACCTGAAAACATTCTGATAGACATATTCACACGTAGCGACTCAACACATGCCAATGTGGCGTGTGGCGACTTCGTGTTGCGTGTTGATGGTGCTGGTTCAGTGGAGCACATACTCGACAACTTTAATGAGGTGAACATAGAGGCTGAGAAGCAGCGTAAGGAACGCTACATCGACCAGTTGCGTCTGCGCGAACGCCTGCCCGACCTTTCTGTCTACTTCAATGCCGGCAAGGAGAACATCCTCTCGCGCACTGCTCGACGTTTCGGCTACGAGTTCCGCGATGCTTATATTAATATGAACACGTCGCCCGTGCAGGGCATCAATGGTAATGTGCGCATCGACTCGCTCGTGACTGCAGGCATACAACTCGATACAATACGCGTCAACATCAGTTCCGACTCGACGAAGACGCTCTTCGATGGACAGATACGCAACAACCGCTACAACAAGCAATACGTGTTCAACGCCCTTTTCCGTGGCGCATTCTATCAACAGTCGCTCTTCTTCGGCACACGCATCTACGACGATCGCAACCGTCTTGGTGTGGCTCTTGGTGTGAAAGCAGACATGGAGCAGAACGGTATACGAGTGTCGCTCGGTGGTATCGACCCCGTGTTTGGCTACAAGAAGTTTAAGGTGAACAAGGGCAACTACGTGTTCTTTGCCGATGACGACCGCATTTCGGCTGATATGAGGTTGCTGGCTGATGACGGTATGGGTGTGAAGGTGTTTAGCAACGATAGCACCGAAGCCTTGCAAGACCTAACTATCGGACTCACTCGCTTCGACCTCGCTAAAGTGCTATCCGTTATACCGTATGCACCGAACGTGTCGGGTGTGATGAATGGCGACTTCCACTACATCAATAGCGAAAGCGATATGTCGGTGTCATCATCTGTGCGTGTTGACAATTTGTCTTACGATGGTTGTAAGATTGGTAATGTGGCGAGCGAGTTTATCTATATGCCACGCGACGAAGGTAATGAGCATTGTGTTGACGGCACGCTATCGATAGACGACCAGGAGGTGTGCACGCTAAGCGGTACGTACATCACAAGTGGTTTCGGACATCTTAATGCCGACATCGAGTTGCAGCGCACACCATTGTTGATGCTCAACGGCTTCATCCCCGACCGCCTACTCAATTTTGGTGGATATGCCGTCGGACGTGTAAAAGTGGACGGACAACTCGACCGCCTCGACGTAGATGGTGAACTGATGTTCGAGTCGGCGTATATAGCGAGCGAGCCTTACGGCGTGAAGATGCGCTTGTGTGAAGACCCAGTGACGATAACCGACAGCAAGATGAATTTTGAGAACTTCCAGCTCTTCGCACGCAATGGTAATCCACTGACGCTCTACGGCAATGTCGACTTCAGCAATATGTCGAACATGACGATGTATATGCGTATGCGTGCAAACAACTACCTGCTCATCGACTCGAAGGAGAAGGCACGCTCAGAAGCCTTCGGCAAGGCGTATGTCAACTTCCTCGGTCTTGCCGATGGTCCGCTTGATGCCTTGCGCTTCCGTGGTCGTCTTGACGTGCTCGGCTCGTCGGACATCACATACATACTGCGCGACTCTCCGCTCACTACCGACAACCAGCTCGACGGACTTGTGAAGTTTGTCAACTTCAAAAATCCCGATGACGTGAAGGTGGAGCGTCCACCGCTGAGCGGCTTGACGATGGACCTCACGGTTAGCATCGACGAGGGTGCGCACGTGCTCTGCGCCTTGAACGCTACAAAGTCGAACTATGTGGACATTGTAGGTGGAGGCGAGCTGCGCATGAAATACACTGAAGTGGACGGACTCGGACTCTATGGTCGCTACACGATAGGACAGGGTGAGATGAAGTATTCGTTGCCCGTTATCCCACTGAAGACTTTCACGATAAAGGATGGTAGCTACGTTGAGTTTATGGGCGATGCTATGAACCCGCGTCTGAACATCACGGCGACGGAGGAGAACAAGACTACCGTCACCAATGAGGCTGGCGTAGGTCGTAGCGTGACGTTCGAGTGTGGTGTAGAGATAACGAAGACACTCAACGATATGGGCTTACAGTTCACCATCGATGCCCCCGACGACCAAGAGATACACAACGAGCTGATGACGCAGTCGGTAGAGAACCGTGGCAAGCTCGCCGTGACGATGCTCACCACTGGTATGTATCTCTCCGACAACAGTATGGGCTCGTTCAATATGAACAGCGCGCTCAGCTCGTTCCTCAGTTCGCAAATCAGTGCCATCTCTGGCAGCGCACTGCGTACGCTCGACCTTTCGTTCGGCATGGACAACACGCAGCTTGGCTCTGGTGCGGTGCACACCGACTACTCGTTCAAGTTCTCGAAGCGCTTCCTCAACAACCGTCTGCGCATCGTGATTGGTGGAAAGGTGTCGAGTGGTGCTGAGATAGAGAATCAGAACGACACGTTCTTCGACAATGTAGCGTTGGAGTATCGTCTCTCGCCAAAGTCGAATAAGTATCTGAAACTTTTCTATGACCGTGCTACGTACGACTGGCTTGAGGGTTACGTCGGTCAGTTCGGTGGCGGTTTCATCTGGCGTCGCAAGTTGCAGAGCCTGAAGGATATATTCCGCCTCAAGCGCATTGACAACAACGACTATATGATGCTGCAAAACGGCAATAAAACCTCGTTGCAGCAGAAGAAGGATACAACGGCTGTGCAGAATACTGACACTACCAGTGTTAAAAAGTAAAGATATATGAAGAATACGTTATATATAATAATATGTGTCATGGTGCTTGTCGGTTGCTCGTCGACAAGTTCTGTACCCGAGGATGACAAGCTGTTCACGGGCTTACGCAAGACCGAATACGAGAACTATGTGGCTTGCGACCACTTCTACTCTACACAGGAGGAAGTGGAGGCGGCACTCGCCACTACCCCTAACGGTGCACTCTTCGATAGTCCGTACCACCGTATGCCTCCTTACCGTTTGTGGATATACAATGCGTTTCAGCATTCGCGTGGCGGTTTGGGCAAGTGGATACGTACAACGTTCGGTAAGCCACCGGTGCTGCTTAGTGCTGTCAATCCTGCGCTACACTCACAAGTGGTGAAGGAGCTGCTGCGAGCGCGTGGCTATTTCAGTGGATACGTCAACTACGACGTGCTGACATCCGACAGCTCGCGAACGGCAAAGGTGAAGTACAACGTCAACTTCGGCGACCTCTACACTATCGACACGCTCACGTACACCAACTTCCCCGAAGAAGCGCAAAAGATAATTGAGGAGAATGCTTCAAAATCGCTCGTAAAGAAAGACGCACCGTTCGATGTGACGGTGCTCGAAGCCGAGCGCACTCGTATCTCTACGCTCCTGCGCAACAAGGGTTTCTTCTATTATCAGCCGAGCTATGCTACATACCTCGCCGACACCATTGCCGAACCTGGCGAGGTGAGCGTGCGTCTGCATTACGCCGACAGCCTTCCTGACGAAGTGGGACGCAAGTGGTACATCGGTCACGTCAATCTCGAGATGCGCAAGCAGTCGGCGTTGGAGCAACTGCGCGACACCACTCACCGTCGCAACTATACCATCGTCTATAATGGCAAGCGCGAACCGATGCGTCGTAGTGTGATTACGCGCGATATGCGAATACGCCCTGGCAGAATGTACAGCTACGATGCTTATCAGCAAACCATCAATACGCTCACCGCGAAGGGCCTCTTCTCGCGTGTAGACCTCTCGTTCGCTCCGCGCGACACATCCAAGACGTGTGACACGCTTGATATCACGCTCAACTGCGTGTTTGACAAGCCCTACGATGTCTATCTCGAAGGCAATCTCGTAGGTAAGACAACCGGACGTGTGGGCCCCGGGCTGAACCTTGGTTTCGTTAAGCGCAACGCTTTCCGTGGTGGCGAGAAGCTTACCGTCAATCTCAAAGGCTCCTACGAGTGGCAGACAGGACACCAAGCCGACGGATCAAGTTCGAAGTTCAACTCATACGAATATGGTGCAGACGTGTCGGTGGAGATGCCTCGACTGATGTTTTTGAATAGTCTCACACGTCGTTTGCGCCGTATGCGCCGTGCAAAGGGAAAGCACGTCTACATACGTTATGCCCCACCGACAACGCTTATAAAGGGTTCGTTCGATGTGCTTAACCGTTCGGGATTCTTCCAGCGCCATATTGTCTCGGGCGAACTTACGTACAAGACCCACTCACGAGTGCTTGTGCATCATCAGTTCTCGCCACTCATCATTCAGTATGAATACATGAAGCACATGACACCGGCTTTCACCGAACTGGTGAACAAGAGTCCGTATCTGCTTGTGGCGATGAGCGACCAGTTTGTGCCTAAGATGCGCTACTCGTTCTCGTACCAGTCGCCAGCCCGACTTCATAACCCGATCTACTGGCAGGTGACGCTGAGCGAGGCTGCCAACCTTCTTTCGCTTGGTTATATGGCGTTCGGCGAGAAGTGGACTGATAAGGAGAAAACAATGTTCAAGAACCCGTATGCGCAGTTCCTGAAGGTGGAGACCGATTATAGCAAGACGTGGCAGCTGACCGAACATAGCAAGCTCGTCGGACACGTCAATATGGGCGTGGTATGGGCATACGGCAACGCTATCAGTGCGCCATACAGCGAGCAGTTCTACGTAGGTGGTGCCAATAGCATCCGTGCGTTCAACGTGCGCAGTATTGGTCCGGGTCGCTACCATGCCAAGACATCCTACCTCTCGTATCTCGACCAGACAGGCGATATGAAGCTGCAAGCCAACCTCGAGTATCGTCCACGTCTCTTCGGAAATCTCTATGGCGCACTGTTCCTCGATGCAGGCAACGTGTGGACACTACGCAGCGACAGCGACCGCCCGGGTGCTGTGTTCAAACCGAAGAATATACTTAAGGAGATGGCACTCGGCACGGGCGTCGGCATCCGCTACGACCTCGACTTCTTCGTGCTACGTCTCGATTGGGGCATAGGTCTACACCTGCCATATAGAAACGGCTTCTACAATTTCGACCGCTTTAAGGATAGCCAGAGCCTTCATTTCGCAATCGGCTATCCGTTCTAAACCAATAAAGGGCAGACTCCACAAAGAGCCTGCCCTTTATTGCGTTTAGAGTTGAGAATTTAGAGTTATGATTACCATTGCTAAACTATAAATAAGTCTAAAGCTATAGTGCATATCATAATTCTCAACATCTCAACATCTCAACACCTCAACATCTCAATTGTACTATTCCGCCGAGAAGTCGGCTACCATTTTTCTGTACATGCTATACGCTCTTGAGCGCGAGATATATCCCGTTAGATGTCCTGATACGTTCACCACGGGCATGTAGCGCGTGCCTTTGAGGTCGAACTTGCGCATCACCTCCTCCATTGAGTTGCTCTCGCCAACCTGCGCAGCGATGGGGAGCATCAACTGTTGTACGGTGAGCTTGTTGTAGAGTTCTGCGCGGAACATGATGTGTCGTATCTTCGTGATGTCAATCTCGCCAAGCACCGAACCTGCGTTGTCGAGCACCGGTATGAACGACGTGTGGCTCTTCGATATAGCGTTCACCAGTTTGCCCAGAGGCATGTCGGGTGTTACGGCTGTGAAGTCGCGTTCTATCACGCTGTCCATCGTCATCAGCGTCAGTACAGAGCGGTCGGTGTGGTGAGTGACCAACTTACCCTCGCGTGCCAGACGCATGGCGTAGATGCTGTGAGGCTCGAAGATGCTGATAGTCATCACCGACACTATGCTCACAATCATCAGTGGCATGAACATGTCGTAGCCGTTCGTAATCTCGGCGATGAGGAAGATACCCGTGAGTGGGGCGTGCATCACGCCAGCCATCACGCCAGCCATGCCGAGCAGCGTGTAGTTCTTCTCAGGTATGTATATGCCCACCTGATACATGTTCCACAGACGCGAGAAGAGGAACCCCGTGAAAGCTCCCACGAAGAGCGACGGTGCGAACGTACCACCGCAACCGCCACCGCCGTTTGTGGCTGCCGTGGCGAATGTCTTTGTCAGTATGACCAGCGCAATGAACAGTATGAGCCACTTGCCGTTGCCCGAGAACATAGAGTTGTGCAGCAGTTCGTTCCAGTCGGCTTCGCTCGTGCCGTTCAGCAGTACGTTGATAGCCGAGTATCCCTCGCCGTAGAGCACGGGGAAGACGAAGATGAGCGAGCTGAGCAATACACCGCCCAACGCCAACTTAGCCCAGCGATGTTGCTTCAACTTGCCGAACATGCCCTCGCACACCGACATCGAGCGTATGAAGTAGATGCTCACCAGTCCGCAGGCGATACCGAGTATGATGCACGCCGGCACACGCTCCACGCCCCACATACTGTCCAGATGAAAACTGAACAGCGACGCGCTTCCCATGAATATATATGTGAAGCACGTTGCCGTGACCGCAGCCGTGAGTATAGGCAGCAGCGATGCCATACTTAGGTCTACCATCAGCACCTCAAGCGTGAACACCAGTCCGGCTATCGGAGCCTTGAAGATGCCGGCGATGGCAGCGGCAGCACCGCAACCCACTAACAGAATCAGCTTCTTCTTGTCCATGCCGAACAGTCTGCCGAGATTCGAGCCGATGGCAGAACCAGTCAGCACAATCGGAGCCTCGGCACCCACCGATCCGCCGAAGCCGATGGTGATAGCCGATGCCACCACCGATGTCCAGCAGTTGTGCGCCTTCAGTCGCGACTGCTTCGAGGATATGGCGTAGAGTATTCGCGTGATACCATGCGATATGTTGTCCTTCACCACATAGCGTACGAAGAGCGACGTTAGGAATATGCCCACAACCGGGAACATCAGGTAGAGCCAGTAGAACGTGTCGGCATGAAACCTCGACGTCAGCAGATGCTGTATGATGTGAATTATCGAGTGGAGCACGTAGGCAGCCACCGACGCAAAGAATCCGATGCAGAGGGCGAGGATGATAGTCGCCTGACGGTCGGAAAGATGCTTCGTGCGCCAAGCGTACAGCCTTTCTTCTAATGTTGCGCCTTTCTTGTCAATCGCAGTCTCTTCCATTTACTTGCGTATGATGGTTACCCGTCCGTCCTTAGTCAGTTTGATGATGCTGCTCGGAGTGTGCGGCTTGTGCTCCTGGCGGCGTGTCCAGCACACATAGTCCACCGCCTCCAGTATCTCCGGTGCGATGTCGCGGTAGTTCTGAGCCGTCGGCTCGCCACTTATGTTGGCACTTGTGCTCACGATAGCCTTCTGGAAGCGATAGCAAAGCTCCTTCGAGAACGGCTCCTTCGTCACGCGCAGAGCGATGCTGCCATCCTCCGCGATGAGGTTCGGGGCGAGGTTCACAGCCCCGTCCAGCACCACCGTTGTCGGCTTCTCCGCGAGCTCCATCAAGTCCCACGCCACTGGCGGCACGTCGCGCACATAGCGCTGCACGCGGTCTACCGAGTCGGCGAGACAGATAAGAGCCTTCGAGTCGTCGCGCTGCTTTATCTTGTACACCTTAGCCACTGCCTCCGCGTTCGTCGCGTCGCAACCTATTCCCCATACCGTGTCCGTAGGATAGAGTATCACGCCGCCCTTACGCATCACGTCCACGGCATTCTGAATGTCTTCTTTCTGTGTCATTGTCGTTTTCCTTTTATATATCGTTATAATTCTTTCCATTGTGCGCGCCGAACGTTGCGTGTGTCTGCGCCGAACGTTGCGTGTGTCTGCGCCGAACGTTGCGGATGTCTGCGCCGAACGTTGCGGATGTCTGCGTCGAACGTTGCAGATGTCTGCGCCGAACGTTGCGGATGTACAAAGTTAATGCTTTTTCCTGTTATGCCGTAAGTTTAAAGACAATTTTTCTTGCTCTTTATTATAAGCATAGCCGATATTTGCCGAAAAAACCGTAACTTTGTATTTTAAGAGTAAAAAAGTAAAAGAGTAAAAAGTAGGAGGTATGGGCATCTTGCCCATACCACGCACCCATAAAAGAGTAAAAAAGTAAAAGAGTAAAAAGCCCCTCCCAACCCTCCCCGTCGTGGAGGGCTTAGGAAGGCCCAAGAAGGCTTAGTTCGGCTTAACCGCCGCCCTATACCCACTTAGTTCGGCTTAAAATAAACAAAACCAAAACACAATGGAAAAGAAAAAACTCCGCATAGTGTTCATGGGAACACCCGAGTTTGCCGTTGGCTCGCTCCAGCGACTTGTAGAGAACGGCTATAACGTAGTGGCTGTCGTGACGCAGCCCGATAAACCCGTCGGTCGCCACGGCTCTGTGCTGCGCCCCTCACCCGTCAAGGAGTACGCCCTTGCCAACGGTCTGCCAGTGCTGCAGCCCCTGAAGATGAAGGACGAGCACTTCCTCGAGCAGCTGCGCAGCTACCATGCCGACCTCCAGGTCGTTGTCGCGTTCCGCATGCTCCCCGAAGTGGTGTGGGCAATGCCACGCTTCGGCACATTCAACGTCCATGCAGCCCTGCTCCCCGACTATCGTGGCGCAGCCCCAATCAACTGGGCAGTCATCAACGGCGAGACCCTCACCGGAGTCACCACCTTCTTCCTCGACCACGACATCGACACCGGTCGCATCATCGCCCAGCGCCAGTTCCCCATCCCCGACGATGCCGACGTAGAGTACGTCTACGACGGACTCATGCAGCTCGGCGCCCAGCTCTGCACCGACACCGTCGACCTCGTCCTCTCCACCGACGGCAACGCCCCCTCGCAACCGCAGCAGGACAGCGACGCCCACCACGCCGCCCCCAAGATATTCAAGGAAACCTGCGCCATCGACTTCTCGCTCACAGCCAAGCGCATCTACGACTTCGTTCGCGGACTCTCGCCCGCGCCCGGCGCATGGTGCCTGCTCACCCCGCGCGATGCTAACGCTCCCGACCAGGTGCTTAAGGTCTATAAGACAGCAAAGACCCACAAGTCTGTAGCAGGGGGTGCACTTGTCTCAAGTGCACCAGACTATAAAGCTGCAAATACCCACGACCCATCCGCAGGGGGTGCACTTGTCTCAAGTGCACCAGACTATAACGCAGCAAATACCCACGACCAACCAACCAGTGTAGAAGTAGGAACACTCAAAGCCGAAAACCGTCGCCTCTTCGTTGCCACCGCCGACGAGTGGCTCGAAATTCTGGAGCTCCAGCCCGCCGGCAAGAAGCGCATGGCTGCCCGCGACTACCTCAACGGCTTCCAGCACCCCGAGCACTTCCTGCTGAAGTAATCCCCTCCCGTTCCGGGAAAAGATTTTTCTACCCCACACGACACAGCCTGTTGATATCCTCGTCGAACGTCTCGCGGTTAACCGCCCGAGTGCGCATCGCCGACCTGTAGTTGTATATCGTCTGCGTAGAGTAGAACAGCAGCGTGGCTATCTCCTGACTCTCCGTCACGCCCAAGCGCATCAGCGCATAGATGCGCGCCTCCGTCGTCAGGGCGTTAGGAGACGGCTGCGCAATCCTTCCTTCCGGAAGCAGCAGACTGTTCAGTTCGTCAACGAAACTGGGGTACAGCTCCGTGAAGGCGCGGTCGAAACGTGTGTAGAACGTTGTCGCCTCCTCCTCCGCGAGCCTATAACTATTGATAGTTTTTAGAAGGTCAGCCGTTTGGTTGGCCTTTATTTTCCTGCTCACCAGTTTACGGTACTCCATCAGTTTGCGTATGTACACCGCACTGATGTCCATGAACAGACGCATGTAGGTCTCGCGGCGATGGTTCGTCGCTATGAGGCGTTCGTTCAGTTCCTTCAACTGCCCGTTCTGCGTCTTCACCTCTCTACGGCTACTCGCCAGCCATTTATTCTGCTTGTAGCCGAAAATAGCCATTGCCAGCAACATCAGCGACAGAAAACTAACCACCGCAAGCACGCCTCTCACGATGCGCTCCTTATGCGCCAACGCCTCCTGATTGGCTGTGGCAATGATAGGCAGTATGCTCGAAATCTCGAGCATACGCAGTCGGTTGTTGTAGAATCGGGCGTCCTCCATAGAGCAGTAGATGTAGCGTGCCGCACGGTCGGCATACTTCGGGTCCTTCTCATACAGATATGTCGAGAACTCCTGCAGCGCAAGATTCTCCTTCAAAGGGCATGTTATATCCGAGATAGCCGCTTCAATAATGTACTTTTCATATCGCTGTATGTCGCCCAACTCGCGATAATAGCGTGCTATGCAGTAGGCTGCCGAGGCATGCACACGGCTGTCTACCCGGCTGTTCAGCAGAGCCTTTGTGTAGAATTGCAGCACAGCCTTGCTCATGGGGTTGGTGAGGAAAGCAATTTCGCCGCTAAGATAGGCATGCAGAGCCACATCCTTGCTGCTTGTGGCTTCCACCGTGAGCTTCAGATTCTCGAACTTCTTCTTATGGTAATAGTCCATGAACTCCGACTTCTTGCTGAACGCTTCCCAATAGTTGTACAGCCACGTGCGCGTATAGTAATAGTATTGTTTTAGCTGCTTAGGCACACCTCTCTTCTTTATATCATCAAGCAGTTCCTCCGACTGACTGTAGAAACCACCCGTAGACAACACCGCCGCACGGTTTATCTTGTTGAGCGTCGTGTAGTAGGCGTTGTTCTCGCTCTCTGATAGAGCGAGGCCGCGGTTCACGTATACCATTGCCGAATCGTAATGGTATGTATAGTATTCTCGATAGATACTGTTCAGGAGTGCGAGTCGCTGCGGGATGTCTTCCACCGTTCGCAACTTTAGTTTCAGTTGGTCTATCTTCTTTTCCTTTTGCTCCGAGTACATTTCGCGCTTGTCGATATAACTGTCGAGAAGGCCCAGTAGGTCTTGCTCGCCAGAGATACCGGCTGTAGCCAACTTGGTTTGGGCTGTAGTCTGCAGCGGCAAAAAAATGAATAATAGGTATAAAAAGATGCGCATAATAGTGGGTTTTTAGTTTTTATGCTGCAAATTTAGCTAATATTATTAAGATAAAACCATTTACTTTGATAAAAAAGACTAAATCTTTAAACGTTCTGATATATAATAAGTTATAAGTTTCTATGCCTTAATTTATGTCTACTTTCATTTTACGCACACATACAATCAGCCGATATATCTTGTAACTTTGCAACCGTAAACATACACACAACGGATATGAACCTAAAACTTAAAACATTCTCATTCGCCCTCTTGGCTTCTGCCTCTACGGGCATGTATGCACAGACGCATACAGACAACAATTCAACAAACGATTCGGAACCGCAGAAGAAGGAAGAGCGCAACGTGATGCTCAACGCTTCTGACGCTAACAAACCGCGCGAGATTCAGATTGGATTGCCGAGCGAAGACGTAACGGTATACGAGAACGGACTGCCTGCCGTTTATTCGTCGTCCGTGCACAAACTCTCTGCCCACTGGCGTAGCGACGCTTCGCTGAAAGGCACCGACCTTATGACTCCGTCGGAGAGTGCCATCAAGACTGGCAACATCGCTTATGCTGTGTCGGCTTTCAGCGAGTTGGGCGAGAAGAAGTTCAGCGGCAAACTCAATTATAAGGCTAACCACTTCGGTATGCAGAACTTTGACCTCAACCTCTCTGGCGGAATCGGGAACAACTGGCTCTACACCGCCGGAATGTATCAGAACTTCGACCCGGGCAGCTTCAAACTGCGCTTTACCGACTACGCCGATCGCACGCAGATATACCATTTGGGTCTTACGCGCATACTGAACGGCGGCAAAGGTCACATTTCTTTATTATATAAGTATTCGAATAGCAAGAACCCCGGCAACTTCGCCAATGCCGCTCCGTTCATCTACGCCGGCGACGGCAGCATAAAGCAGCTTGCAGGTTTCGACCCAGGTATGGATTCATACGTGCAGCGTCAGGGTTCGTTCAGATACCTGAACACCAAGACCGGCAAGATGGAGACCTGGAACATGACAGACGACAATGACAACCGTGCCAATGAGGTGGCTTTGGTGAGCAAGTACCAGTTTGACAACGGCTGGTTGTGGAAGTTGAACGCAAAGTATATGAACGCTCCGCGCGCCAACTGCGTAGACTACGGCGGCAGCACGATTTCTGAGGTTACCGAGTCTGACGGCTACCAGCTTTCAGACGGTTCGGCATACAGCGGACTCATCGAAGGTCGCCGTACTTGGCTGCACTTCGGCAAGGTGAGCAACGCCCTCCTTACAACCGAGATGAGCAAGCAGCTGAACAATCACAAGTTGATGATTGGCTTGAACGAGTGGTACTACCACCTCAACTACTATTCATCTTCGTTCCAGTGGGCGGGCACCGTTGAGGCTTATCCTCGTACGCTGAGCCAGATGTACGTCAATCCGCTCGACCCGACACAGACTGCACACCGCTCTGAAACCTTCGGCTACAACGAGCTGAGTCCTGAATATACAAAGGGTTCGGAGAACAAGCTCGCTCTCTATTTCACCGACGAATGGCGCGTCACTCCTAAGTTTAAGTTGTTCTACGGCGGACGTCTCGAATACTATCGTATGTCGGCAGACCAGATTTCTGCGTCGCGCTTCCGTGGCTTCCACCTCGGCAACTTCAATACATATTCTACAGCCGCAGACGGATCTATCGTTGCCACAGAGCATAGCATCGCGCCAGCCAACGTTACTAAGAACAAGCTCAACTATGCTGCTACATTACAGATGACATACAACGTAACAAACCAGTTCGGTCTTACTGCCGATGCCACCATCGCCACACGCTTCCCGCGCATCAGCGAGTATGCCGGCACCGGTCCTACGGAGGAGCAGTACAAGCGCGTGACCATTCCGTTGGTTCGCGGTGGTATCTTCTACAAGAACTCATGGCTCGACCTCTCGTCGATGGTGACATACATTTCAAAGTCGAACAATATCGACCAGCAGAACCTCACCAAGCCTGGTACCTCTGAGGGCAAGACCGTGTTGCTCATCTACAACATCCAAACATTGGGTTGGACAACGTCTGCCGAAATCAATCCGTTCAAGAACTTCCACATGCACGCTCTCTTCACCTATCAGAAGCCGGTGTACAAGAACTATAATGCAAGTGTTACGTTCAGCGATGGTCAGACTATGAGCGTTAATGCCAACAACAAGATTGTGAAGGAGATTCCGCAGGTGCTCATTGAGCTTGACCCGAGATACGACATCACGAAGAACCTCAGTGCTTGGCTCAGCTTCCGCTACTTCGGCAAGACCTACGCTAACCTTCAGGAGGCACTCTACTTCAACGGCCACTGGGAGACATTCGGTGGTGTCAACTGGAATGTGAACAAGAATCTGAGTCTCGGTGTCAGCGTCATTAACATCTTCAACGAGAAGGGTGCGAAGGGCACAATCAGCGGTTCGGAGCTTATCACAAAGGATGAGGCAGGCAAGTATGCCGGCAAGTACATGAGCGGCAACTATCTCCGCCCGTTCACCGTAGAGTTCAACGCAAGCATTAAATTCTAATAAAAAAACCATACGAAAATGAAGAAAACTATTATGCTAATCGCAGCAATGTGCATGACTTCTGCCATCACATTCGCTCAAGAAATCATCCGTGTGTCTACCGAAAAGACCGACCTCGTGATGAAAGTGTCGCCAAAAGGCCGTCTTTATCAGGTCTATCTCGGCGATAAGTTGCAGAATCCTGCCGACTACGAGAACCTTAAGTGGGATGTTTATGCCGCTTCCGACGGTGCTGTGTGCCAGCGCGGCCATGAGGTGTACGCCACTTCCGGCGCTGAAGACTACTTCGAACCGGCTGTAGCCGTTACACATGCCGACGGCAATATGTCTACATATTTATATTATAAGTCGTCGGAGCAGAAGGCTGTGAAGGGTGGCACTGAGACTGTCATCACACTTCAGGACAAAGTGTATCCGCTCACTGTCAAACTCCACTATGTGGCGTATCCGAAGGAGAATGTGATAAAGGCATGGAGCGAGATCTCTCACAAGGAGAAGTCTGCCATCACACTCTGGCGCTACAGCTCTACGATGCTCTACTTCAAATCTTCAAAGTATTATCTCACTAACTATCACAGCGACTGGGCTAAGGAAGGTCAGCCCGAGACAACCCAGTTGAGCACGGGCAAAAAGATTATAGACACAAAACTCGGCACACGCGCCGCTATGCATGCTGAGCCTTTCTTCGAGTTGGGCTTCGACGAGCCTGCTAAGGAGAACGAGGGCAAGGTGATGCTCGGAACGATAGGCTGGCCAGGTAACTTCCGTTTCACCTTTGAGGTGGACAACGTCGGCGCGCTGCGCGTCATTCCTGCCATCAATCCTTATGCTTCCGACTATAAACTGAAGGCAGGCGAGGTGTTCACCACTCCTGAGTTCATCTTCGCGATGAGCGACAACGGTATGGGCGAGGCTTCGCGCAACTTGCACGACTGGGCTCGTCAGTATCAGATGAACATGGGCACGGGCGACCGTCTCACTCTCCTGAACAACTGGGAGAATACAGGCTTCGACTTCAACCAGCAGAGTCTTGCCGAACTGATGAAGGATGCCAAGGACCTTGGTGTGGATATGTTCCTGCTCGACGACGGATGGTTCGCCAATAAGTATCCGCGCAAGGATGACCACGCCGGACTGGGCGACTGGGAGGCTACAAAGAGCAAGTTGCCGGATGGCATACCTGGCCTCGTTAGAGATGCAAAGAAAGCAGGTGTGAAGTTCGGTATATGGATTGAACCAGAGATGGTGAACCCGAAGAGCGAACTGTTTGAGAAGCATCCTGATTGGGTCATCTTGCAGCCGCAGCGCGACACATATTACTATCGCAACCAACTCGTGCTCGACATCTCTAATCCTAAAGTGCAGGATTATGTGTTCGGCATCGTCGACCGCATCATGACCGAGAACCCGGAAGTGGCTTACTTCAAGTGGGACTGCAACAGCGTTATAACCAATATCTATTCGCCGTATCACAAGCAGAATCAGGGCAACTTCTACATCGACCACGTTCGTGGCATCTACAATGTGCTCACACGCATTCATAACAAATATCCTAATCTGCCGATGATGCTCTGCTCTGGCGGTGGCGGACGCATGGATTACGAGATGCTCAAATACTTCACCGAGTTCTGGTGTTCTGACGACACCGACCCGTACGAGCGCATCTACATCCAGTGGAGTCTCTCGAAGTTCTTCCCTGCAAAGACAATGGGCTCGCACGTCACCAACTGGAACAAGAACACATCCGTAAAGTTCCGCACCGACGTATGCAGCTCATGCAAATTGGGCTTCGACATCGACCTCAAGTCGCTCTCTGCCGACGACTACAAGTTTGTGCAGCAGGCTGTAAAGAACTATAACAGCATGAAGCCGATGATTCTCGAAGGCGACCAGTATCGTCTTGTTTCGCCGTACGAAGGCAGCCACTGCGCCATCAACTACGTGAGCAAGGACAAGCAGCGTGCAGTGCTCTTCGCCTACGACCTGCATCCGCGCTACAAGGAACCGCAGCAGAACGTGAAGTTGCAGGGTCTTGATGCCACAAAGATGTACACCGTGAAGGAGACAAACCTCATGCCTGGCAAGCAGTCAGACTTGGAGTGCAACGGCAAGCAGTACAGCGGCGACTATCTGATGAAGATAGGTCTGAACGTCTTCACAGCGCAGGATGGCACAAGTCATGTGTTGGTGCTCGAGTAGAAAGACGATGTAGTAGTAATAATATAATCTAATAGATGTTTTAACGAAAAAGACCATGTCGGTATTCCGGCATGGCCTTTCTTTTTGTATGTAAGTCCTTATATAGACAAACCTCAATGTTCTTCGTTCAGAGTGCACCCAACCTAAAAGATGCCCCACTTCTTCTTGCGCTTCGGAGCCTCAGTCTCTTCAAAGCTGCTGTTGCGCTGAGCCAACACCTCCTCCCACGTGCTGCGGTCTCTCACCATCTGGTAGATAGTACCCCAGTCGGGCAGACCCCCTATGTTGCGGTCGTCGATGAAGAGGTCCGCCTTCAGCTTGCGCGAGAACATCTCGTGCTCCCTCCGCTCCTCGAGGTAGTCGCGGTTCACGGCGTAGAACTCCACGCCCCGCTCCCTGCACCATTCCACAGCCTCCTCGAGCAGCCGCCCCTCCCTCACGCTCCACAATATCAGCTTGTGGCGGTCGCGTATCAGCATACGCAACGTCTCCGTGGCGAAGGGCAGCTCCCTGCCGATGGCAGGGTATTTGTGCTCCACGATAGTGCCGTCGAAGTCAACTGCTATAACCATTTTACTTCTTACGCTTTATAGAGTCATCGTTCTTGTTGCCGTAGTTGCTATCGCTGTAGTTGCCGTAAGCACCGTAAGAAGTATACGTGCTGCCATAGCTTCCATAACTTCCATAGCCACCATACTTGCTGCCATAGCCACCATACTTGCTTCCGTAACCGCTGTATCTGCCGTAGCGTCCGTACTTGCCATACTTGCCGTAGCCATAGTAGTAGCCATACTTCTTCTTCGACATATCGATGCCGTTGATGACGATGCAAATCTGTGGCAACTTCTTCTGACTGCTCAGCGAGTTGATCAGCTCGAAGCTCGACTTCGGAGTGTAGTCGGCACGACACATATATACAGTAAGGTCGGCCACGCGTGCAATCACCACCGTGTCGGTGACGAGACCCACAGGTGCCGTGTCCACGATGATGTAGTCGTACTCCTTACGCAGTATTGCGAACACCTTGTCGAGCGATTCGCGCGACACAAGTTCTGCAGGGTTTGGTGGGATAGGACCTGCAGGCATGATGTCGAGGTACTGGTTGACTCCCGAATTGGTGATGTTCTCCAGTATCTCCTCACGTGTCGGATTTTCGTGCACGAGCAGGTTTGTTATGCCTATCTTCTCCTTGTTCAGTTCGAAGAGAGTGGTGAGTCGTGGCTTGCGGATGTCAAGACCCATGACCAGCACCTTCTTGCCCAGCAGCGCGAAGCTCACTGCAAGGTTGGCTGCGGTGAACGTCTTTCCTTCGCCCGATGTGGTAGAGGTGAACATGATGACCTTCTCCTCTTCCTTCAGCATAAACTGAATGTTCGAGCGTATCGAGCGGAATACCTCCTCCATTACGTTGTTCTTGTTCTCATGCACCACGATGTCAGCCTTTGTCTTTACCGACTCGCTGGCAACGGCTACGTCGCCGATGATAGGCAGCTCGGTGAGACGTGCCACGTCGTCGTGTCCTTCTATCTTGTAGCGGAAGAAGTTGATGAGGAACAGAATACAGCCAGGTATAGCAATGCCTAATACTAAGGCAATGAGCAGAACCATGTATGTCTTCGGACTAATCTTTCCTAAAGATACGGGGTTGTCGATGAGCTTACCCTTGTCGGCTGTCGCAGCGAGCGAGATAGAGTTCTCCTCGCGCTTCTGCAGAAGCATGAGGTACAGACCTGACTTCACTTCCTGCTGACGTCCAATCTGTGTGAGTACGCGCTCCTGCTCGGGCGTCGAGTAGATCATGCTCGAATAGCGATTGTACTCTTGCAGTATGGAGTTGCGCTGTATCTTTGCGTTGCGCTGCACTTGAGCCATTGCACGGCGAATACTTGCTGAGAGGTCGTCGAGCTGTGCGGTGAGCGGAGTGATTGTAGGGCTGTTCTCGTTGGCACTGCGCAGCAAGCGGTTGCGCTCCATCACAATCTTGTTGTAGTCGTTGATGAGCGTAGAGGCGGCTGCGTCGCTCAGACCCACGTTCGACGGCAGTGTCTGATACTTGTTGCTTGGGTCGTTGATGTACTCCTGCAGGCTGCGGAGCAGCTCTATCTGCATGTCCATCTCGGCAAGCTTCTGTGTGTACGAGTCGGTGTTCGTGTAGCCTAAGGCTCCAGTCGCCTCCGGACTTACAATCTTATACTGGCGCTTTGTTGCCTCCAGATTGCCCTCTGTTGCGCCCAGCTCAGTGTTTATCTTCTCCAGACGCGAGTTGATAAACAGCTCTGTGCGCATGGCTATCTCGTTCTTGTCCTCATTAGCCTGTTTGTTGTAGCTGAATACGAGCTGTCTGAGGTAGTCGTTGGCACGTTGTGGTATCTCGTCGGTAAGGGTGAGACCTGCGATAGATGTGTTCTTCGACAACTGGCTGACATCGAGCGAACCGCTATACTTGCCTGCAACCATCTTCGGCGGATAGATGGTCACGAACTCCTTACGGTTGGCAGGCAGTTGGATACCGGAGTTGCTGGAGAGTGTTATTGCGCCAACACTTGTGTTGATAGTTGCCGGCAGACTCTCGAAGGTGCGGTCGATGGAGTACCACTTCGATGGTTTGTCCGGGTTCTCTGGTACATAGGTGTACGAACCCACAACACGCAGCTTGTCGCCCTCCTTGCCAATGGTGAGTTGGATAGGCATCTGCAATGTTGCGACGTGGGCAGTGTCAAGGTCTACGTTGATGGGTTGGTTCTTGTACAGAAGGTGGTCTTTGATGCGTCCTTCCAGTGTGTACACTGTGTAGAGTTTCAACTCGGTTACGGCTTTGCAAGCGAGTGTCGACGATTTCAGTATCTCCATCTCGTTATCGATGCCAGTAGAGTTGCTCATTATGCCGAGTGTTGACGAATTGGCGATATAGCTTCTGTTACCACGTCGTCCGTTGTCTTCATCTTCTTTGATGAGTAGTTTTGCGTACGATTGGTATATTGGTGTGGCGTAGCGCAACTTTATGGCAGCTGCGCTCAGACAGATGATAATCGAGAGTACGAACCATTGCCAATTCAGAACCAGTGCTGTGAAGATGGTTCTAAAGTTGAATGAAGAGCTCTCCTCGAGTTCTTGTTGTACGTTGTTTGTTCCTTGGTTGATGTTCTCTTCCATTTTCTTTTCTTTGCGTTGTGTATCTAAAGCGTGTTTGTTACGTTTGCTTATTTGTTTGAGCTTCGCTTAGTGTTAGGTGTTACTTGCCTTCAGCGAGTCGCAGCAGGTATTTGCCGTATTCGTTTTTCACCATCGGTTGTGCCACTTCTACGAGCTTTTCCTTGGTTATCCATCCCTTTTTGAATGCTATCTCTTCCAGACAAGCCACCTTCTGTCCCTGGCGTTTCTCAATCACCTCGATGAAGGTGCTTGCTTCCGACAGCGAGTCGTGTGTACCGGTGTCGAGCCATGCAAATCCGCGCTGCAGTGTCTGCACTTTCAGCTCGCCACGTTTCAGGTATTCCTGGTTGACGGTGGTTATTTCAAGTTCGCCACGTGCGCTTGGCTTGATGTTCTTGGCTATCTCCACCACGCTGTTCGGGTAGAAGTAGAGTCCCACCACGGCGTAGTTGCTCTTCGGATGTTCTGGCTTCTCCTCGATGCTGAGGCAGTTGCCCTCTGCGTCAAACTCAGCTACGCCGTAGCGTTCTGGGTCGTTCACGTAGTAGCCGAATACTGTAGACTTGCCGTCGCGTTCAACGTTCTGCACGCTTTCGCGCAGCAGTTTAGTGAAGCCCGCACCGTAGAATATGTTGTCGCCTAACACGAGACACGCGCTGTCGTCGCCGATAAACTCCTCGCCGATGATGAACGCCTGCGCCAAACCGCCAGGGTAGGGCTGCTCTGCATATTCGAAGTGTACACCGAAGTCGCTACCGTCGCCAAGCAAACGCTTGAAGGCTGGCAGGTCGGTGGGGGTGGATATGATCAGGGTCTCCTTTATATCAGCGAGCATGAGCACTGAGATAGGATAGTATATCATCGGTTTGTCGAAGATAGGTATGAGCTGCTTACTAATACCTTTGGTGATGGGGTAGAGGCGTGTGCCCGAACCGCCGGCTAAAACGATACCTTTCATATTTGTTAAATGCTTTAATTGTTCAACAATATTCTATTGATATAAATATAAAGTGCACAAAGTTAATAATAATAAGTCAGAAAATATGCTTTTATCTGCTGATTTTTGAAACCTTAATTCGTAAAATAAGAAAAAAGTCGGCATTACTTGGCGGTTATGTAATTTATTTGTAATTTTGCATAATATAGTTTAAGTTGGCATCGGGTTGTAAAACTGACACGTGTGCTGATTTGATGTAATAAACAAATTAAATATTTATGGGATTTTTTTCAAAACTATTCGGAAAGAAAGCTGATAACGATAAAGCGAATGGTATGGAAAACTACATGCAGCTTGTGCGTGTTTACTTCCAGGCCTCAATAGCTGCAAACGTAGGCATTGCCAACCTTGCAATGCTCCCCGACCTGCGTGTGTTCAAGTCGACGCTCCACGTTCCGACAGTGAATAACAAACTCGGTGTTGGTGAGAAGAGTGCATGTCGCAAGATGCTGCGCGACATATACGGCGTTGACGACAACTTCTTTAAGGAAGTGGATGCAAGTATCCGCAAGAACTGCCGCAAGCTGCAGGATGTGCAGGTGTATCTCATCCAGTTCCAGAACTTCACGCAGGACATTATGATGCTCATGGGCAACCTTATGAAGTTCAAGCTCCGCCTGCCCTCGTTCTTTAAGAACGCCATCTACAAAATGACCGAGAAAACCGTGGCTGACATCTTCACAAAGAACGATTATAGCGATGCTGCCGTGATGAAGGCAGTTGTGGCTATACGTCAGTACGACCAGCGTTTGGGCTTCTCGCAGAAGTGGATTACCGACTTTGTGTTCCAGGTGGTGATGCTTGCCAAGAAGGAGCCGAAGGCTGGCGCAGACGACGGACAGAAGAAGTAATGTGGCATGTTCTGGCGTAAAACACGTTTCGTCAGATTAAAAAACTCGTAATAGTTTTGCCATATTCGTAAAAATAATATAATTTTGTGGCGTAGTAAATATACGCCAATAGTCAAAACGCTGTATATGGAAGCTGAATCGAAAACTATCAACCAGTTTGCGACGCGTGTCAGGCAAATGATTCTGCAGTACCAGAGTGTAACGAAGCAGAACGAAGACTTGTGTCGTCAGGTGGCAGAGCAGCAAGAACGTATTGCGAAGCTCGAGGCTCAGCTGCAGCAACAGCGCAACGACTACGAAAGTCTAAAATTGGCACGAATGGTTGAGATCACCGATGGTGATATGCAGTCGGCGCAGAAGCGTCTTGCAAAACTCATACGCGATGTTGATAAGTGCATAACGCTCGTCAACGAGAAACAAGAATAACCATTCTTGCGCCTTAAAAACAACTTCACGATGGCTGAACAATCAACAGAGAAACTACGCATAAGGCTCCACGTCTACGACACAGACATGCCGGTGAATATCCGTCCGCAAGACGAACCGCTCTACCGCGATGCCGCCAGTCTGATAACGAAGACTATGAACACCTATGCCGAGCGATATAAAGGTCCTAAGAACGACAAGGAAATCCTTTATATGGCACTCATCGAGATAGCGTTGCGTTACGAGATGGAGAAGTCGCGTAACAACACCGAGCCGTATGACGACATCATCAAAAAACTCACCTCGGAGATAGAAGAGGTGCTGGGATGTTGAGGTGTTGAGATGTTGAGGTGCCCACTATATATAATAAGGTGTGTAGCGTCGCGTCTTGAGATTGTATCTTTACCATCGCAAACTGCAAAGAAACATTAACAAATAATAACTAACAAATAATAACTTAAAAAATGGAGATATTCATTACAGCCTTAGTGGCACTTATAGCAGGTGGCGTTGTAGGCTATTCTATTTTCCGTTACGTGATAAAAGGAAAATATAATGAAATGGTAGAAGCCGCCAATAAGGAGGCAGAAGTAGTGAAGGAGAAGAAACTCCTCGAGGTGAAGGAGAAGTTCCTCAACAAGAAGTCGGAGCTGGAGAAGGAAGTGCAGCAGCGCAACCAGAAGATACAGCAGAGCGAGAACCGCTTGAAGCAGCGCGAGATATCGCTCAACCAGCGTCAGGAAGAACTCGGACGTCGCAAGCAGGAGGTAGAGCAGTCTCAGCAGCGCATCGACAACGAGAAGAAACTCCTCGCCATCAAGCAGGACGAACTCGACAAAATGCAGACCAAGGAGCGCGAGAAGCTCGAAGAACTCTCTGGTCTTAGCGCTGAGGAAGCTAAGAACCGCCTCGTAGAGAGCCTTAAGGACGAGGCTCGCACCGATGCCGCATCGTACATCAACGAGATTATGGACGAGGCTAAGCTCAACGCCAACACACAGGCAAAGAAAATCGTCATCCAGACCATACAGCGCGTAGCAACCGAGACCGCTATCGAGAACTCCGTGTCGGTGTTCCACATCGACAACGACGAGGTGAAGGGTCGCATCATCGGTCGCGAGGGTCGCAACATCCGCGCTCTTGAGGCTGCTACCGGCGTGGAAATCGTGGTAGACGACACGCCGGAGGCAATCGTCATCTCAGCGTTCGACCCCGTTCGTCGCGAGGTTTGTCGCCTTGCCCTCCATCAGCTCGTAGCCGACGGACGTATCCACCCGGCACGCATCGAGGAGGTAGTGGCAAAGGTGAAGAAGCAGCTCGACAACGAGATAATCGAGACAGGTAAGCGCACAGCCATCGACCTCGGCATCCACGGCTTGCATCCGGAGCTTATCCGCATCGTCGGCAAGATGAAGTATCGTTCGTCTTACGGTCAGAACCTCTTGCAGCACGCTCGCGAGACAGCCAACCTCTGTGCTGTTATGGCTGCCGAGCTCGGCTTGAACCCGAAGAAGGCAAAGCGCGCTGGCTTGCTCCACGATATCGGTAAGGTGCCAGACGAGGAGAGCGAACTGCCGCACGCACTCTACGGCGCAAAGATCGCTGAGAAGTATAAGGAGAAGCCCGATATCTGCAACGCTATCGGTGCCCACCACGACGAGATGGAGATGAACACACTGCTCGCTCCGATCGTACAGGTGTGCGACGCTATCTCGGGTGCACGTCCTGGTGCACGTCGCGAGATTGTAGAGGCTTACATCAAGCGCCTCAACGACCTTGAGGCAATCGCTATGTCTTACCCAGGCGTAACAAAGACATACGCCATCCAGGCTGGTCGTGAGCTCCGCGTAATCGTGGGTGCCGACAAGATGGACGACAAGGAGACAGAGAAACTCTCAGGCGAGATTGCCAACAAGATCCAGACAGAGATGACTTACCCGGGACAGGTGAAGATCACAGTCATCCGCGAGACACGTTCGGTAGCTTACGCTAAGTAATAAGGTGTAAATAAAACTTTAAAATCAAATACTCTAATGCTCAAAGCCATAGCCCAAAAGTAGGCAATACGCCCTTGGGGGCTATGGCTTTGTTCTTTTAAAATTGCTAATTATGGGAGAAGCTAAAACAACGGTGATGAAGTCGCGCACCAAGAGTAACATGAAGGACCTTGTTTTTATCATGCTCGGCATCCTTTCGTATTCTGTTGGTTACACAGCGTTCATCTTGCCCGAGAAAGTCGTTATGGGTGGTGCGTCTGGTATTGCAGCACTTGTTTTCTATGCAACCGAGATTCCTACATGGATTTCGCTTGCCGTAATCAACTGTACGTTGCTGCTCATTGCCCTCAAGGCACTGAACCTACAGTTCATCATACGCACCTTAACCGGCGTGGGCATTCTGCTGTTCTTCGTCGGTGTGCTTCAGCCGTTCTTCGAGGCTCACCCAATCATCACGGCAGGCGAAGACAAGTTCATGCACGTGCTCATTGGCGGTGCGATGGGCGGTGCAGGCTTGGGTCTGGTCTTCTCGCATAATGGTTCTACTGGTGGCACCGACATCATCACCGTGCTGCTCAACAAGTACTTCAACATGAGCTTCGGACGCGCCATGCAGTTTGTCGACTGCACCATCATCTGCTCATCCTACCTGCTCTTCCGCAGCACCGAGACCATCGTCTACGGTGTAGCCTTCACGCTTGTAGCCACCATCGTCTGCGACTATGTCATCAATGGCTCACGCCAGACGGTGCAGTTCCTCATCATCTCGAAGAAGTATCAGGAGATAGCCGACGCTATCAACACCGACGTGCGTCGCGGTGTGACGCTCATCGAGGGTAAGGGCTGGTACAGCAAGAAAGATGTCGACCTACTCATCGTCCTCACGCGTAAGTACGAGTCGCAGGAGGTGTTCGCCGTAATCAAGGCAATCGACCCCGACGCCGTCGTTTCGCAGACGTTCTGCCAAGGTGTCTTCGGCGAGGGCTTCGATAAGATCAAGTAATGTTGAGATGTTGAGGTGTTGAGTTGTTCAGTTGTGAGTTTTGAAACTTATGTAGGAGGGTATGGCATCCTGCCATACCCACGCAGCCAGAAGATAGGTTTTGAGGTGGTGAGGTGGTGAGATGTTGAGTTGTTCAGTTGTGAGTTTTGAAACTTATGTAGGAGGGTATGGCATCCTGCCATACCCACGCAGCCAGAAGATAGGTTTTGAGTTGGCGGAATGCCGTACCCTCCTACATTATACCTCAATACGCGAAAAAATCCTCCATATCTACCAGTTTTGCCACATTCGGTTCATTATCAGCAAATTAAAGGCTGGAAGATAACTTTAAAAACGAGTTATCTTCCAGCCTTTCTTCCATCCAAGACCTTCTATCTTCCAGCCTCGAAAAAACTTTTTTCTGAAAAAACTTGACAACGCTTGCGCAATATTATACCTTTGCAAGCAATTTTAGAAACACTATAAACTAAAAAAACAAAGTACAATGGAAAACACAAACATCAATGACGCTGCTATCAAGCGCAGCAACATCCCAAACAACTGGTCTTATTGCTTCAATTCCAACTGCAAACGCTGCAACGAGTGCATACACTTTCGCTCGTCCGTCGCACTCGACTCCTCACGCACGCAGGGTAATGCGATTTTTCCCACAGCCCTGCGGGCAGACGGTTCGTGCGATCACTTCAAACCAGTGCGCATGGTGCGCTTGGCATCAGGATTTAAGCAACTGTTTGAAGATGTGAAACTACGCGATGCCTCAAACTTGCGCCTACTGATGAGGAAATACTTCGGCGGAACAAGTATGTACTATCGCTATCATTATGGAAAGTCTAAGCTCGTGCCCGAGCAGCAAGAGTGGATAAAGCAGCTCTTCGCACAGTACGATTACACGAACGTAGTATTTGATAACTCGACAGAAGAGGTCGACTTTCTGTAGTTTTTTTTACCCTTTTCCCATTATTCTCGCTCTGCGATAACCATGTTGCCGTAGCACAACAATCATGTTGCCGTAGCGTGGCAATAAAGTTGTCGTAGCGTGGCAATAACGTTGTCGCAGCGTGAGAATTATAACAACAACACAAAACACCAATAACCATGAAAAACGAAACAACCGCACCAAGCCCAATCGACCGCATGATCGACTTCCTCACCACGCACTACGCCTTTCGCTACAACACCGTTATGAACTGCACCGAGTATCGCCCCGTCGACAGTCCAGTCGGCAGCTTCGAACCACTCGATTCGCGCACGCGCCGACGCATCATTCTTGAGGTGCAGCGCGAAGGCATCGAGGTGAGTCAGAACGACATACGCAACTATATCGATTCCGACTACGTTCGCCAGTACGACCCCGTCGGCGACTACCTCGCCGAGTGCGAAGGCGTATGGGACGGACACGACCACATCGGCGACCTCGCCCGCACCGTGCCAACCGACACACCGCTATGGCGCGAGTGGTTCACCACGTGGCTGCTCGCCATGGTGAGCCAGTGGCAAAACCAATCCTCCCGACTCTACGGCAACAGCGTTGCACCACTGCTCATCTCGCCACAGGGCTACAACAAAAGCACGTTCTGCCGTCGCTTGCTGCCCGATGCTCTGAAGTGGGGCTACACCGACAGCCTTGCCCTTTCCGATCGTCGCCAGGTGATGCTCGCCATGTCGCAGCAATTGCTCATCAACCTCGACGAGTTCAACCAGATCTCGCCACGTGTGCAGCAAGGCTTTCTGAAGAACATCATTCAGCTGCCGTCGGTAAAAGTGAAACGCCCGTTCGGCACCCACATCGAGGAACTACCTCGCAAAGCATCGTTCATAGCCACCAGCAACATGACCGACATCCTCGCCGACCCCTCGGGCAATCGCCGTTTCATCGGCATCGAGCTGACCGCGCCCATTGACACCAGTCGCATGCCCGACCACCGTCAGCTCTTCGCTCAGGCACTGCAGCTCCTGCGCAATGGTCGTCGCAGCTGGTTCGACAAGGCAGAGACCGAGCAGATAATGCTCTGGAACCGACGCTACGAGATACAGGAACCCGCCGACCAATACTTCAGCCTCTGCTTCTCCGTCGCCGCCGACCCATTCGACCCCGCCGCCGAGTGGCTCTCCACCGCCGAAATCTTCGACGTCATTAAGCAGAAGGTCGGCTCCTCCCTACAAGTCAACACTCTCATCGCCTTTGGTCGCAAGCTTGCCAACATGCCAGGCATGCACCGCCGCAAGTGCGAAACCTGCACGCGCTATCTTGTGAAGAGGGTAGGGCAGTAGGCTGGTAGGGATGTTCAGGCTGGCAGATAGCCCGTTTCAGTTGGAAGATAGGCTGGTAGATAATCCCTTCTCAGCCATATCTTCCAGCCTTTATAATATTGATAATGAGCTCCGTACAGCAATCCTGGAAGATATGGCATATTTTTTCACGCACTTGATATTTTGTAGATATTACTTGTAGATATTACTTGCTATTTCCCGAATATCGACTTTAATATCATTTTACCGATTTTCTCTCTATACCAGTTTTAGTAGTAGGAATACCAGTTTTGCGAACTATTCAAATTACAGAATTGTGCCCCAAAATAAAAATTTTAAATGAATTATTCTTTTGTCTGAATAAGATTCTTTAATTTTGTAGTTAACAATTGGCAATTCTACTAAGAAAAAGTCTATTGGTTTAATCTAACCTCTAAACAATAACTTTGGAAGATAATACCAAACAGCCTTTAACGGCTGATGCTTCATTGTATAATGGGCAGCCTACCGACACAGGCTCATCGTGTCCAAGTGTAAGACTTACTTCTTGTACGCCCTCCATCTTAAAGAACAAAGGTTGTGTGTCGGTAGGGAATGTACATGTCGGAATCTTAATCTTGTATTCATCGATACGCTGCCAAACCATAAAACGATAGAATATGTCTTTATCACAAACGAATATATTGCTGAGTGAGGAGCATGAATACTAGCAGACATTCTTCACTATGAAGAAGGGAAAGAGCATCATCATCACTTGCGAAACTTTAGTAAACGTCATAACAAATTTTTTATTATGCTGAAATCAAATATACTATCATTAAAATCGATGTTGCCTTCTGGACTTAACACGCAGTTGGCAACAAAAGCAACGTTCGTTGGTATTGATTTCGGAACTTCAACGACTGTCGTTTCCATCGCCACAAAAGAGAGTGGTGAAGAAAAAATAAAGACTCTTCCAATAAAACTGACACAAATTTTGGAAGATGGTACCATATACCAAAGCGAAAAACTTCCAAGTGTTATTGCTTGGTATAATGGAAGATTGCTCGTTGGTGAGGGTGCTTCTAATCTCAAATACACTCTTACTAAAGGTAAAAATATATGGTTCTCTTTTAAGATGGAAATAGGAGAAGACCTCGGTGCGAAATACTACAATAGCGAGGTTGGGGATATGGAGGGTGTCAAAATTAGGAATCCAAAGGACTGCGTCAGAGTATTCTTCATGTACTTGAATATACTGATAAAGAAGTATTGTCAAGACAATGGTTTGTCTGACAACATCATGTATGCCGTAAGTATCCCAGCGTCTTTTGAGGCAAATCAGCGAAAGGAGCTTATGGAAGCATTGGAATCTAACGGCATGAATATCTCTAAGCAATCGCTTATTGATGAACCAAATGCCGCTTTCATAAGCTATGTTCATGACAGCGAGGAATCTGAAAAGCCTTTGCTTATTTCCCCACATTATAATTCCAACGTTCTTGTCTTTGATTTTGGTGGAGGTACTTGCGATATTTCTATTCTTGAAATTGGAAAATCTACAAATGGCTTATATTCAAAGAATATTGCAATATCGAAATTCACAAAGCTTGGCGGTGATGACGTAGACCGCTATATCACCTTCAAGTATATATTGCCACGCTTCTTTGAAGCAAACAATGTTTCTGATGATGACTTTATAACAAAAGAACGTCAATATATAGCTACGCAACTTTATAAGGTTTCGGAGCGTCTGAAGATTCTTTTGTGCAAAAAGATTTCCAATCAAATGTATCAGTTGGAAATCCCTGACTATATCAAATCAAATTCTGACAAAGCATCCATCACGATTCCTGTTTCTGTAGAAACCAAGAAAGGACTTCTCACTCAATCTGAGTTCTTCCTTTCTATAAAAGAATTGGTAGAGGTTATGTCTGTATTCATGAAATCATCACTCATTCCGTCATCTATAAAAGGACAAGAAGAATATAACAATATCTTCATGCCTATTGAAAGTGCTATCAAAAAAGCGAACGTATGCAAATCAGAAATTGACTACGTATTGCTTATTGGTGGAAGTGCTCAAAATCCTTTTATACAGGAAGCTTTAAAGAAATATTTCGACGATTCAGAAATCCTCGTTCCTCAGGATCTTCAAACTCATGTTTCTAAAGGTGCCGCTATTCATTCGCTTCTAATGAATGGTATCAACAAATGTATTATCCAACCTATCACAAGCGAGCCTATTTTTGTAATTACGAAGGATACTACAAATAAAGTTTTGATTCCTGCAGGCACAACAATACCATGCGATACGGTTGTGATTGATGATTTGATACCTACAAAAGACCATCAAGAAGCGATAGAACTTCCGATTTGTGTAGGAAACGAAAACAAAATGCTTTTCAATCTAAAGATTACACGCGATGGAGGTTTTCTCACGACAGCTCAGGTCACTCTGGCTTTGGAAATCACAGCTGATAAATTGTTACTTGCCAAGGCGCATTGCATGGGAGTTAGCTGCATGGTTGAACCTCAGAATCCATTTGCTAACAAAGAGCTATCAACAGAAGAACGTATCGTCCTCCGCGCGGAAAGAGAAGCAAATATCGAAACTGAAAGAAACGGAGGAATACCAACAAAGAATTGCTTGATTTCTCTCAGAAAAGCCTATGAAGATGCAGGAAACGATTTCAAAGCTGCCGAGACTCTCGAACAGCAAAACGAAATATATCCTAATCCAGAAGAGTATAACCTTATCGGCGTTTATTACCATAATTCCGGCAATAGAGATAAGGCTATAGATTTCTTTGAACGAGCACTTGACCATAATCCTAATGACTATTGGGCAAACTTCAATCTTGGCAATACTCTTTTCTACAGGGACTTGAAAAGAGCAAGACAATATTTGAACAAGGCTTATGAACTCAACCCTTTTGAACCTTGCATTAATATTTTGCTGGGAAGGCTTGATAAACGTGAAGGTAAGGAGTCTGAGGCTAAAGAAAAATTCCAAATCGCATATGACAAATATGAACAAAAATGGAAGGCAAATCTTTTTTATAATTCTGACTATGGTTGGTTCGCTTCCGTTGCAGAGGAATTAGGAAAGAAAGACAAAGCTTATGAGATAAGAAGTGCAAAGCCGAAAATTGAGCAAACAACCTATTACGACGAGGAAAATTTAACTCAAACAAGAACAAAATCTTTAACAATATTATAAACTAATAAGTCTGTGAAATTATGGCATGGCTAGTTCCTGAAAATATGTTGGATGACCAGCAGCGTGATTTTGTCGAAAATGTCGACATCAATCAGAAAAATGTTTGGATTAAGGGATTTCCTGGTTCAGGCAAGTCTGTTTTATTAGCATATACAATGAAGCACATTAAGAGAAAAGACCCCAACGCAAAGGTTGCTGTTGTTGTCTTTACTCATTCCTTGATTGCGATGTTTAAGGCTGCATTTGTGGAAATGGGTGTTCCTGCCAATATTATGACGTACTATGAATTTATGGATAGCTCATCTAACTATGACTACATACTTAGCGATGAGGTACAGGATATGACTGGTAGGGTTTTGGCTACAATGAATAGTAGAGCAAAACATGTAATTGTTGCCGGAGACGAAAACCAATCTATTTTTGAGATTGATCCTAAATACAGAGAGGCTACTGTTTCTCCTTCACAAATCACTTCGCTTTTGAACTGTTATGATTTCGAACTTGGTATCATCCATCGTCTTTCAAGTTCTATCATCGCTGCCGTTGAAAAATTCATGCCTAATATGAATATTTTCACCGCACGTCGCGATATGACAAAGCGTACTACACAAATACGTTTGTGCTCTGCAAACTCAGCTGAGCAAGAAGCCAAGTACATTATGACGGAAGCACAAAAAGCTGTTAATATCGGTGAAACTGCAGCTATTCTTATCCCCTCTCATCAAAAGGTTTTGGAATTCTTTCAAATGGCTCTTACAGCATTAGATAAGAGTCAATGGTCTGTACAGTTGAATAGATGGGGAAAAGTTGATTACAACGAACTCAACTCTTACCTTAGAACTAATGGCATAAAACTCCAATATGTGGGTAACGGATATGGTTCTTTTACAGAAGGCGGAGGTAAGATTTGTGTTATGACCTACCATAGCTCAAAGGGATTGGATTTTGATAATGTGTTTCTTCCTGGTTTAAGTCAGTCTTTATACATCAATAGTAGTGAAAGACTAAGTCGTACTCTATTTATGGTTGCTATGACAAGAAGCCGAAATAACCTCTATCTTACATATAGCGGTTCACGTTCTGCATATCTCAACAATTTTGCTGGAGACTGCAGCAGTATTAACATTAGTGATGTTTTGAGTGGACAAACAACATCTAGTGGCGGAAATATCTTTGGTATTTAATTATGAAAAATTATCTTGCATTAATACGAAGAGCCGATTTCATCGACTTCTTCAAATTCGGTTTTTTCTATTTGAACTCAGAAAAGGTAGTTGAATTTAATTGTCCTATTTCTGAACTTCCAAAGAGAGACGATATTTATGACGCTCTCTTTGCAAGAATAAATTCGTTTGAGAGTTCATTTGCATACATGATTATCAATTTTACAAAGGCTAATGATGCTGATGATCCTTCTTTTGTTATTATTACAGAAGTAAAGCATATTTTCCCATTAGACAGTGAAGCTAAAAAGGAATATGAATCATCATTTGATGAACACGTGAAAATTGATGATCCTATATGGCCTGATGCTATCAGTCTTATCAAGAAAAGGCAGCTATACCAAAGCTCAATGCAGGGTGTTAGAAATATTTTCAATATCTTCAAGTTAGAAGGTCTAGAAAAATGTAAGGGACTTATATCTGAAGATACGGTAGAAGAAATGCTTTCTAACGTATATGACGATATTCGTCCTTCTGGAGATGTTTCCCTTTGGGTATATCTTATGAGATATGAAAGACACTCTTTCTATCCCAAAGAGTCACTTGGATACTTTATGGATATCGTGCATATAATCGTCAACTTTATGTCAAAGAAAGAAGTGGAAGATTATATAGTCGAATCTACTGACATATACAAAACCCTTACTACATATGAAGGTAAAGGATTAAAATCTAATGATATTCTTCGTCTTTTGAAACAGAATGAAATGGCATCTGGCTTCCTTACAAAGATTGCTTCATTTGTTCCTGAAGTAGATTTTATTCTTGTCGGTGTAAATTACCTCAAAATGAGAGACCTCTATAAGGATGAATTTACATATAATGAGGAGTTTATTTCGGCTTGTAAAACATCTTTTGGAGAAAGTTTCACTATTGCTTCATACATGATTGGTATTGCACTTGGCCACAATAAGACATATGCATGTCTTTATGAATTATTACCTCTTGATATATATAAATCAAAGGAGGAAATGGCAGCTATTCTTCGTCAAAAGCAAGAAGAGCGTGAAAGAGCAAAGCGTGAAATGGAACGCATAGAGCGTGAACGTGAAAGAGAGCGTGAACGTGAAAGAGAGCGTAGAAAGAAAAGTAAAAAGAAGGGCAAAAAAGATACAGAGTACAACCATTTTGGTCAACCTGGCTACAGTCAGGGTAGAGGAGGTTATTCTACTTGGGGACGACAGTCAGAAGAATTGTTTTCACCATATCAAGGAGATGATCAAGGTTATATCCCTTCATCGATGGGTAGAGGATACAAGAATGAAAAACCAAAACAAGAGCCCCAAACAAATAAAGGTGTTTCACATGTTGATAGTAACAATGAAACAGAAAATCTCTTTGGTATAGAAGAAATTCAGAGCATGGAATATCAAACAAGAAATCTCATTTCATTCCCTCTGAAATTGCAAAAGTACACAAAGTCCGGCAAACCCTCTACGGCAAAGAATTCAACCGCCATTGTCAATAATAAAGAAGAATATGAGAACTTCAAGAATACCCACTCGGGAGAAACGTGGAAACTCAAAAAGTAATTAAATATGGAATATACATTTCAACAAAAAATCGCTGTAATGCGAATTCTTCTAGACATCATTCATGCCGATGGTATAATTGATGCCCGTGAAACTTTCTTTTTCAATAAGCTAAAAGAGAAATTTGAGCTTCAAGATGAGGACCACGAATTAGTTAAATCAAAGAACTCCCTCATCGCACTCTCTCAAATTAAACTTTTAAGTGATGAGCAGAAAGCTGATTTTGCAGGCCTTATGAGCGATATGATTATCGTAGACGAAGACATAAATGTAAATGAGGTTACCATATATAATATTGTTTCTGAATTCTGTGGAATTAATATTTCCTTTGAAGAAACAACAGGTAAGGAACATATATCCGTCTGTACAAGGTCTTAGTAATTACATACTAGCATGAGGGTGTGTCATTTTGGTACACCCTCTATACTTAAATATCTGTAGGCTTTATCGTTATAGCCTAATCTAAATATAAGCAGTATACAATAATTAAACGAAAGATATACTAAATATGCCCCAACTCGAACTACAACAATATCTCTTTCGTGAGTACCCACAATAGAATGCTCGCTGTGAATGGAAGGAATTTAAGAATTTGAAGAACTCGTTCTGTGGGGATGACCTTCAGAAGAAAGAGTTTAGTGCAAGTAAAGAATATTATTTAGCATTCGACTTGGAGAGTAATAATCCCGAAATCTCATTTGAAGGTAAGGCTGGCGAAATTCTTCAACTTAAGAAGTCTGCAAATCCATATAAAAAGGAACCATACTTCACAACACTGGAGCAATTACTTGAGGCAGTAAACAATAAAGAGTCTACAGACTCGTTTTAAGGAACATATATATTAATCGGTTTTTATTTGCAAAGGAAAATCCTTATTTTATTAAGTGGTTGATTATCAGTAGTTTTTTATTTGCAAAGAAAATTCCATGCAATAATAAAGATATGAATTGGAAAGATAAAGCTTTAGATATTTTAAAGGAAAGTTTAACACCCATTCCTCATGAATTGAGTGAACTGGATTGGAAGAGCAATCTATCTGTGAAAACGGATAGACTTGCCCAACACATCTGTGCTTTTAGCAACCATCAAGGTGGCGGTATGTTTGCATATGGAGTAAATGATGATGCCACATTTACTGTACTTACGAAAGAAGAAATTGAGAAGATTGTTAAACATATGGGAAACATCGCCCACAACAATCTCTCGCAAGCAGTTGATATAGACCATGCTGTTCTTGAATACAATGGTCATCCAGTTCTCTTTGTTTATGTACCAGAACAAAGAGAAAAGCCGATATTTCTTCGAGGAAAAGATTATCATGAGTCATATTGTAGAGCAAATGGACAAACTCGTAAAATGTCTGAACTACAAGTACGAAATATGATAGCCACCTCACAAGGGTTAAGTTTTGAGGAAAGAATAGCCAAAAGAGATTTAACGAAAAACGAAGTTTTGCAACTTTTGAATTTCAGAAAGTTCTTTGAACTATTGGACAAAGATACCCCCAAGTCTGTAGATAGTATCATGCATAGAATGGCTGAGTATGGGTTCTGTATTGGAGAAGAGGACAATTGGAGCATAACCAATCTTGGTGCTATTTTATTTGCCAATAACTTAAATGATTTTGAAGGTCTCAGCAACCGAAAAGTCATTGTACGCAAGTATGTGGGTACCAACAATCGCAACACCCTACTAGAACAGTTCGGACAATATGGATATGCTGTCGGATTTGAGGGGTTAATAGACTTCATCATGAAAAATGTCTCAATAGAAAGCATTGAAGTCAAGCGTAAAGATGTTGCAGAATACCCACAAATTGCAATACGTGAGTTCACAGCTAATGCCTTGGTACATCAAGATTTCGGGATCTCTGGAATAAATCTAACTATTGAGATTTTCTCAAATCGTGTTGTCATAACCAATCCTGGTGCACCACTTAACGATGTCAATCGGCTGATAGACTTGCCGCCAAACTCTCGCAATGAGAAATTAGCAGAACTAATGTTTTTGTTGGGTTTTTGTGAACGACGTGGCAGTGGTATAGATAGAGCGGTTGCCGCCATAGAAGCCATGCACCTTCCTGCTGCTAGAATAGCAAAGGAGGAAATGTGTACAAGAGTTACACTGTTCCCTCACAAGGAACTAAATGATATGACAAAAGAAGAAAAGATAGAGGCTTGCTATCAGCATGCTTGCCTTGTAAACGAGGATGGCATGAGTATGAACAATCAATCTGTCAGAGAACGTTTTAATCTCAAAAAGACGCAATCATCTGTCGCTTCAAGAATCATTGCTGATACACAAGAGGCAGGTCTCATCAAGGCAGCTAATACAGATATTGTATCTAAGAAATTCATGACGTATGTACCATACTATGCCTAAAGCAGGGCATGGTACATATATATACTAATCCTTAATTCAGTAAAGGCATGATAGATAGATTTGATTTTAAGTTTGAATCACGATACATCGGATTATGGTACCAGCCAAATAACCCAAGCAAACAATATTATGGTACTTTATTCCTTGACAAGCAAAACATCTTTATAGAATTATGCTTTCAAGGGGAAGGTATTGCCCATTCAGAGCAATTGGATTACTTATATGGTTCTGCATATTCTTATGATAAACAAAAAGACAAAGAATACTCAGAGAGCATTGCTTTACAAGGCTTAATAGGTATAAAGTCAAGTCATTTTTGTAATAATTTAAAGCATTATATATATGACGTCAAAAAGTTGTTTATTTTTAACAACACTCTTTCATTTGAAAACGTAAGAGCTATAGGGTTTGGCTCACCCCTACTCGATCAATGGGCAGCTAATATAATGGAATCTGGATTCAAAGAAATTGAGAATGAAATCAATGATCCGAACTTGAACCTCATTTATTTTTATCCGCCAAGACCTTATACCTTGCTAAAATCAGAAGAAATAAATATTGATATTTATTTCTGTTTTAGCCGTACTTTAGAAAATATTAATCAAGGAATTACACAGCATGCATTTTTGCGATTGCTTCCTCGAAAACATCCATCTTTTGAAGAAAGTTTAGAGATGATGCACAAATGTTGTTTTTTACTATACCTATTAACAAATAGAACATTTATGCCAGAAAATATCACTTGTTATAATCAAGGAAAATTCCTTTACAAAGTAAATGAAAAGTATGCTTATCGGTATATTGATATTCCGCAAGCATCTTCTCCTCAGACCAAATTGATGGACTTTACACACGAAGAAATATTAGCAATTTTTAGTGCATGGAACGAATTATACAACAAGTATAGTGATGCTATAAATGCTTTTTACGAAACATCATTAAACTGGTACTCTCCACCTGCTTCACAAATAAGAAACTACATTTCTTTTATAGACTCTATAACTAAAGAGTATAAAGGAGAGAATGGCAATGTTAACCCAAAAAGTAAGCGGGCAAAAAGAGTTCAAGAAATCTTACAAAAGGCAGATAGTGTATTTGACAAAAGAGATAAGACGGACTTACAGAATTGGCTTCTTCATACTACAGGAAAGGAACTTGATTCTCGTTTTTGCAAATTGTTAGACAACCTTAAGGGGTTACTACCCGATGAACTTAACAAGGATTTTGCAACAAAAGCAGTAAAAACCAGAAACAACATTACTCACCCGAATTCCAATGATGAGAATTCTTTTGATAAAAGCCAATACGAAGAAGTTGCTTATAAATTAACAAAAATCATTCGTGCTTTTATGCTGAAAGAAATTGGTGTCAAAGAAGACATCATTAAAGATATCATAAAATTCTAGCAAGAAAGAAGGATTATCCTTCTTTCTTGTTATTTAGAAAACTTGATTTAATCTTCTTGGAACATTTACTATTTCTTGTAAATCTTTAAATTTCAACAAATATACAAAAATATTCTTGTAAAATTCACATTTTCCTTGTAAAACTCAACATTTTAACTAAAGTACAAGAACACAAAGAAAGCAAGACTACAAAACTACTAGAGCCACTTTCGATATCCACAATACCCTAATAATATTACAAGGAATACAGACATTCCTATCATAAGCCAAGTACATTTCCACAATTCTGCAGAATGTATAAGTTGATAATTTGCCAAAAATACTATACCCCAATAAGTAATACTACAAAGAAATACGCTCAACAAACAATAAGCGACAGGAATCGACCGATTTTATTCGGTTTGCTTTTTGACGGTGCCCACTATTGTAATAATTGGTCGCTTTCGCTATGAATTCTGTTGAATTACGACGAATTTAAAACTATTACGACGAATTTTCGACAGAAGTATGTGATTTTCGTCGAATTTCGACTGTTTTTCACAGAAGAAACTAATTCCGTCCATCGGTTTTTATCAGTTTTAGCGGACAGCAATAAAATGTTAAACATTTTTTATGGTAGCCTTCACTTTTCTGTATAAACAACCTTCTATTTCATATATTCGTATATGAAGATTGGGAAAGAGTTTAATATGGCAACACTTCTATTAGGTTTGACATAGAGCAGTATTTGCTTTTCGAATATTGATAACTGATTGATTACTGACTTCTCTAAAGGCATCGTATTTACTCCTGCTATAAGCAAGTTAGCTTTACTGACATTCATCTGTTTAAGATATTGCCAATTGTCTTTCACCTTCATATATTTTTCTTTGGTCGGCGTTTCGCCATCCTTGAACAATATGTGGTCGAGATTGTTGTATGCCGAAAAATCACGAGCCAGACGTTTGAAGTCCTTAGACTCTTCTCTGCTTACTACATAGTTTGCATAATCAGTGTCGGGAAGTTCTTTGGTATAGCGGATGGACTCAATCATCGGGTAGTTGATGTAGAGTTTTCCGTTCTCGGTTTCGTCTGCAAACAACGTCAGCATCTCTTCTACTCTTCGATTGATCTCTTCAAGCGAAAGGTGTGAGTTTTGGAAGTCATAGTCGAAAAATAGGAATATTTCCGAAATGTCTGAACTTCTGATGCCGTTCAAGGTGGAGTCGCCTCTTGCTGCCAAACGTTCTCGCATGACGGAAACAACATCTCCACCATCTTCATATTCCTTCAGCTCATTGTAAAGATCGTATATGTTGTTCCCGAAAGAACAAATGATATTGTCATTCACCTTCGGGAAATAGAGTCTTTCCAATGTTCTATACAGGCGCGGCTCACGCTCATCGCCTTCAAATATAAATAGAATCATAAGCCAAAAGTTCCGCCTCGATACAGTTTCTCCAAATTATGAGCAAAACGAAGTTCCTTGTCCGTCAAGTCACAAATAGCCTTTATTTCGTTGTTTCTAAGAATAAAGAAGCAGTCTGGACGAAGCAAGTCATTAGAAAGAAGGAAGGTGTCGTGGGTGGTTACGAACACCTGGTTGTTGCCTTCAAACAATCGCTTGCAAATTTTATAGGAAAGTTCGTGATGGTAGAATGCATCAAACTCGTCGATGAAGACGAACGAAGCGTTGTCCATCTCTTTCAGCCAATAATACTGCAACTCCAGATTCCTTGTGCCGGTGGATGCAACCCATTGGAACGGAATTCTCACACCGTTCATCATGCAGAAGAGAATGTTATCGCCCTGTGTGTTAGGTGCAAACTCATACTCTTGACCGCTTACTTCTTTCAAATAAGCAGAAAAGTCGTCAGCAAGGTTGTTTTTTACGATATACTCTTCCACGTTGCTGCCACCTTCTTTCAATCCAATGAATTCGCGATAATCGAGACTTCTGAAGAACAGCATATTCTCTACGAAATCACGGAGTTGCAGCAAGGCATGGTCTTTGGAAAGTGGTACAGAACCTAACAGATAGTTTACTATAGAAATATTGTTGGCACTGTCTTTAAGATTCTTGATGGCAACGGCTGTCAAGCCAAAATCTTCGGAAATTGCAAGTTCTTTTTTGTCTTTAACAAGAACTTCTTTGTTGTCAATAGTCAGCTTTTCGCTAATAATATCGCCTTTAAGTTCCGATGCCACTTTACTGTAATTGTATACAACCACATGCCCGTCGAAAGCAAAGGTGTAATCGAATTCAACGGGCTCGTTGTGGCATGATGCACAAGCATAGTTAAGATAGTAATCAGGCTTCTTCCACTTGTGAGAAAGATGGTTTGCGATATCGAATATTGCCAATCCGAAATTCGATTTACCAGCTCCATTCGGTCCGTAGATGATGCCATTCTTTATAATGCCATTACGTACAGCATCATTATTGAACGTATAATTGCTTGGATGAGACAAGTCCCACTCGATACGATTCTTAAACCCTCTATAGTTCTTAACTGCGAATTTCGTTAACATGACAATATTTATTAGTTAATTATCTTGTCAACAAAGATACATAAAAATGTGTTGTCCGTAAAAAAACTACGGCGCGAATTGCGTTCTTATACTGATATTTAACATTTATAATCGCTTTTTATCGTTTTTGCGTCTAAAAACTACGGATTAAGCATGAACTTGTATAGATGCAAAAAACGTAGCGGAGGGTCTCCGCTACGTTTATATTTATGGATAATGTCAAATTGTTCGCCATTGCAGATGCTACGGTGTCGACATCTTGACGGCTCACCATCTCAACCGTCTGAAGTCCTGAAGCAGGGCTATAGAAATTAGTCTTCTAATGCACCGATAATCTCGCTTACAGAAGAGCAACCGTGATTGTCGAGCCAATTATTGATGCCGTCGCGCACCTTGATGGTCACGGCAGGGTCGAGGAAGTTGGCGGTGCCAATCTCGATGGCTGTTGCGCCAGCCATGAGGAACTCGATGGCGTCCTCGGCGGTGCAGATGCCGCCAAGACCTACTACCGGAATCTTTACAGCCTTAGCCACCTGCCATACCATGCGCACGGCAACCGGCTTGACAGCCGGACCGCTCAGTCCGCCGGTATTGATGCTGAGCATTGGGCGGCGGCGCTCGATGTCGATTGCCATGCCCATGAGTGTGTTGATGAGCGATACGCTGTCAGCACCCTCTGCCTCTACAGCTTTTGCAATCTCGGTTACGTCGGTCACGTTCGGCGAGAGTTTCACGATGATGGGCTTGTTGTAGCGTTCGCGTACGGCACGCACCACGCTGGCTGCGCCCGTTGTGGTTACGCCGAAAGCCATGCCACCCTGCTTCACGTTAGGGCAGGAGATGTTCAGCTCGATTGCCGGGATGTTCTCCAGTTCGTTGATGCGTGCAGCGCACTCGGCGTAGTCGTCTGGCGACGAACCGCTCACGTTGACGATCATGTTTGTGTCGATGTCCTTTATCTGCGGATAGATGTTGCGGCAGAAATAGTCGACACCCTTGTTCTGGAGGCCCACGCAGTTGAGCATGCCCTGCGGTGTCTCAGCCATGCGCGGATAGTCGTTGCCCTCGCGTGGGTTGAGTGTGGTGCCCTTAACGATGATGCCACCAATCTCTTCGAGCGGCACGAAGTCGGCGAACTCCAGACCGTATCCGAATGTTCCCGATGCGGTCATCACGGGGTTTTTCAGTTTCAGACCGCCAATCTTTACACTTAAATCTGCCATGTCAGTTTCTTTATATTCATTACCGGACCTTCCTTACATACACACTTGTTGCCTTCCACTGTCTTCTCTACGCAGCAAAGACATGCTCCGACACCACACGCCATCTTGTTCTCGAGCGATACCTCGCACTCGATGTCGTTCTTGAAGGCGTAGCGAGCTACAGCCATCATCATCGGCTTCGGTCCGCAGGTAGAGATGCGGTCGAAGTGCTCCTGAGCCAGTACGGAGTGGTTGGTTACGAAGCCTTTTTCGCCTTCGGATCCGTCCTCGGTGGTGATGAGCACACGTCCTACATGCTCGAAGAGTTCGCGCTCCAGCACGTCCTTAGCCGAGCGTGCGCCGAGCAGGAATGTTGGTTCGCCGCCCATCGCCTTGATGCGCTTGCCGAAGTAGAGCAGCGGAGCCACGCCCACGCCGCCACCTACGAGCAGCACCTTCTGTGCGTTGTCTGTCGGCATTGTGAACGAATTGCCGAGTGGCAGCATGCAGTTGAGACGGTCGCCCTTCTGCAGCTTCTGCAGTTGGCGTGTGCCGTCGCCCACGGCAGCCACGAGGAGCCAGAGCTCGTTGCGGTCGTAGTCTACATTATTAATAGAGATAGGACGGCGCAGGAATGTAGACGGCGAATTGTCTACGCGCACCTCTACGAACTGACCCGGAAGCATCTCGGGCAGCGGTTTGTCATCGGTGAGCTTGATGAGCACGTGCTTGTCGCTCAGAGCTTCAACGCTGTTGACCGTAAGGTCGAGTATGTACTTTTTCATTTATTTTTGTTTGTCTTGTTGCTTTGTGACAGTATATATTTAGAGGTGTCGCTTAATCTAACGTGCAAAGGTACTAAAAAGTAAAAAAGTAAAAAAGTAAAAGGGTAAAAAATTAGGAGGTATGGGCATCTTGCCCGTACCACGCAGCCACAAAAGCATACTTTTAAAAGTAAAAAAGTAAAAGAGTAAAAAAGTAAAAGAACGTTTGTATGTGTCAATTCTGTCACTCTTGGTCTGTCATATTTGTCATGTGCTGTAACTCGATAGTGCTTTGGCACGCTTTTGGCTATATCCTTAACGAAAGTGGACGGCAGATGAGCCGTCACAACAACCAATAGTAATTATAAAAACTTAAAGCATAAGAATTATGAACATTAAACCATTAGCAGACAGAGTTCTCGTACTCCCTGCACAGGCAGAAGAAAAAGTCGGTGGAATCATCATTCCTGATACAGCAAAAGAGAAACCGCAGCACGGTACAATCGTTGCAGCAGGTAACGGCACAAAGGACGAGGAGATGGTTCTGAAAGAAGGTGACGAAGTGCTCTACGGCAAGTATTCTGGTACAGAGCTTGAGGTTGAAGGCACAAAGTATCTCATCATGCGTCAGAGTGATGTGCTCGCTGTTGTTCAGAAATAAAAATTAATAACTAATAATTAATAATTAAAGAAATGGCTAAAGATATTAAATACAATATGGATGCACGCGACCTGTTGAAGAACGGTGTCGACAAGTTGGCTAACGCAGTAAAGGTAACACTCGGTCCGAAAGGTCGCAACGTGGTTATCGAGAAGAAGTTCGGTGCTCCGCAGATTACAAAGGACGGTGTGACCGTAGCTAAGGAAGTGGAGCTCGAGGACAAGTTCGAGAACACTGGCGCACAGCTTGTTAAGAGTGTAGCAAGCAAGACCGGCGACGACGCAGGCGACGGTACAACAACCGCTACAATCCTCACTCAGGCTATCGTAACCGAGGGCTTGAAGAACGTAACCGCAGGTGCCAACCCAATGGATTTGAAACGCGGTATCGACAAGGCAGTAGCTGCAGTCGTTGCACACATCAAGCAGAACGCAGAGATCGTCGGCGACAACTACGACAAGATAGAGCAGGTAGCTACCGTTTCTGCTAATAACGATCCTGAGATTGGCAAGCTCCTGGCAGACGCAATGCGCAAGGTGTCTAAGGACGGCGTAATCACCATCGAGGAGAGCAAGAGCCGCGACACAAACATAGGCGTAACAGAAGGTATGCAGTTCGACCGCGGCTATCTGAGCGCTTACTTCGTAACCGACTCTGAGAAGATGGAGTGCGTTATGGACAACCCGTACATCCTCATCTACGATAAGAAGATCAGCAGCGTTAAGGACCTGCTGCCTATCCTGCAGCCGGCTGCAGAGAGCGGTCGCCCGATGCTCATCATCGCTGAGGACGTAGACTCTGAGGCACTCACCACACTCGTTGTGAACCGTCTGCGTGCAGGCTTGAAAATCTGCGCTGTGAAGGCTCCTGGCTTCGGCGACCGTCGCAAGGCAATGCTCGAGGATATCGCTACTCTGACTGGTGGTGTTGTAATCAGCGAGGAGAAGGGCTTGAGCCTCGACAAGGCTACTCTCGACCTCTGCGGTTCATGCGAGAAGGCTACCGTTTCTAAGGACAACACCACTATCGTAGGCGGCTGCGGACAGAAGGACCTCATCGCTGACCGTGTTGCTCAGATCAAGAGCGAGATTGCAAACACAAAGAGCGCTTACGACAAGGAGAAGCTGCAGGAGCGTCTTGCAAAGCTCGCTGGTGGCGTAGCCGTTCTCTACGTAGGTGCTAACAGCGAGGTAGAGATGAAGGAGAAGAAGGACCGCGTTGACGCCGCTCTCTGCGCTACACGTGCAGCAATGGAGGAAGGCGTTGTCGTTGGTGGCGGCACAACATACATCCGCGCTCAGAAGGAACTTGCAGAGCTCAAGGGCGAGAACGCTGACGAGCAGACAGGTATCAACATCGTGCGTCGTGCTATCGAGGAGCCGCTTCGCCAGATTGTGAAGAACGCCGGTGGTGAGGGTGCTGTTGTCGTTCAGAAGGTTCGCGAGGGCGAAGGCGACTTCGGCTACAACGCTCGCAAGGACGCTTACGAAGACCTCCGCGCAGCAGGTGTCATCGACCCGGCTAAGGTGGAGCGCGTAGCTCTTGAGAACGCTGCTTCTATCGCAGGCATGTTCCTCACAACCGAGTGCATCATCTGCGACAAGCCAGAGGAGAAGGCTCCGGCTATGCCGATGGGCAACCCGGGCATGGGTGGCATGATGTAATCAGACCGAAATCACATATTGAATAAAACACAGAAAGAGTCCCTATTCCGCAGTGGAGTAGGGACTCTTTTTTTGTTTTTCCTTCGTAAATGTTTGGATATAAAGAAATTTATTGTTAGCTTTGCGTAGTGCAATGTAGATACGAAAGGAGTTTTATGAAATATCAAGCTGTTAAATACAATAGTCGTGAAGAAGCTATGGCTGCATTTATAAAAATGCGCGATAGAAAGCGTGAATGGTTGAAGAAGACGGAAAACGAACTCAAAGAATTACGTGCAGAAGTAGAAACGCGATATGGAAATTCTTGATCTCAATCATTTGAATATATCGTGAACCGCAATAATCCTAATATAGATCGCATTATTGATGATTTTGATGAATTCATTGGATTCTTTAACCATAAACCAGAATAAAAAAACAAACATTTTGAACCAACGGTATTTTTACCAGGTTCAAAATGTTTGTCTTATTATGAATCTTGTTATAGCGTGCTGTTCTTGAAGAATCAGATTTCTTCAACAATCTCTGCGATATCCTTACGCTTCTTCTCTGCACGCGGACAATCCTCGGCGATGTGTCCGACGGGGATGATTGCCACAGCCTCGAAGTCGGCAGAAGGGAAGAGGCGACTCATGATGTCGGTATCGAAGTTGCACACCCAACAAGTGCCGAGGTTGCGTTCGGTAGCAGCGAGGCACAGATGCTCGGTAGCGATAGCCACGTCGATGTCGCCGTGCTGCTTGTCATCGTAGCGGCGTGTCCAGCACTCGCTGTTGTTCTTCATGCACACGATGTAGAGCGGAGCAGTGCGGAACCAATCGCGGTCGTATGCCTGCCAGAGCTGTTCCTTAGCCTCCTTGCTGCGCACGACGACAAACTTCCACGGCTGGCGGTTGACAGCTGACGGAGCCAATCGCACGCACTCAAGGATGTATGCCAAGTCGTCGTCGCTTACCGCCTCGTCGGTATATTTGCGTGCCGAGAAGCGGGTTTGTGATAATTCGAGAATATTCATAGTTTGTTGCTTACTTCTTTGTCAGCACATACAGTTTGGCTGTTTCGCCCTCAGGTTCATTGCCGAGAGAGTCGGTCATAATTACGCTGCTGTTGTCCTTAACCTTGTAGAATGTGTGCTCGCCGCTTGAGGGGCGAACAAGCATCAGTACGTTGCCATCGAGAACCTCCAGCACGCCGCTTGCCTCGTCGTGACCATCCTTGCGGTCGATATAGTCCTGCTGCAGCTGATATGTGCTGTCGGCGTTGATAGTGAGCACGGTCTTGATGCCCGGGCAGTCGGCTGCGGGCAGTGTGCCCTCGTATGTGCCGGCAATGGCAGCGAGGTCTATGCTTTCGGCAGCTGTTGTGTCAGTTACGCTTGTCGAATCGGTGTTCGCTTCGTTCTGTGCGGTGTTCTTGCCATTGCAAGACACCATCAATGCTGCAGCCAAGAGTGCAGCGTACATAAGATTTCTTTTCATATCTTTTTTTGCTTACCATTATTTGTGGCGCAAAATTACGTATTTATAATCAGATACTATCTGTTGGTGTTTTTAAAAGTTCTAAAAAGATATTAGGGAATGGAAAATTCCCCAAGGGCCGACTCTTGCAGAAAATAGAGCAAGGCGAAAGAAACATACTTGCCATACCGTTGCTTACATATATAAATAAGGCGTAAATAACTAAAAAGCAACATTATTCACAAATAAAAAGTTAGCATTATGGCAACAGTAAAAGTAAAATTCCGTGCATCCTCGGTGCCAGGAAAGGAAGGCACATTGTATTATCACCTTATCCATCAGCGCAGTCTGCGCTGGATTAGTACCGACTATCATGTCTTTCCTGACGAGTGGAACGACAAGAAGTCGGCTATCATTGTTTCTAACCGCAACAACCGACAGGCACATCTACAGCTAATCCAGTCGCAGACAGATTGGGAGATGAAGCAGATGCAGCGTATCATCCGTGATAAGGATGCAGAGGGCATCTCTTATACCATTGACGACATAGCCAAGGAGATACAGCAACTGCCATCGAGCCAAAGCGTTTTTGCTTTCTTTCGCCAGCAGATAGTCAAGAAAGAACAAATGCAGTGCATCGGCACCAAGAGTAACTATGTCAGTGCTGCTAACCGTTTCATGGAGTTTCTGATAGGGAAAAGACCAGGTGATAGTATTGATATTGAATTATTTAATCATTTGCAGCATGTAGAGGTGTTGGCGATATTTAATAAATACCACAAGCTCTATATGGAAATAATGAAAGAGATACATGAGCATAAAAGCAAATCTATACGTTCATTTACAATTAAAGATTTAGAAAGCGGCGATGGTATTTTGGCGAATTTGGGAAAATTGTCAGGAACTGATGAGGACTATAAAAAAGCATGGAATGAAGCTGTTGAAAAATATAAAAATGGAGAAACCACATTATATGGATTAATTGAAGAATCATCATTGATGGCTAATTTGTATAATAAAATTTTTGGTGATTTTATAATATGTTCTTTGCCAAGAAATATCATTATGGCAAAGCTGCAGAACTCTAAAATTGATATTGCAAGTTTGCAACCTGTGTTGGATTTTAGTGGCTTGATTCTTATGCAGGAATTGTCTGTTAGATTTAATCTAAAATTCACAAATAAGTTTATACTTCCTAAGTCCATTGAAACTGCTATACAAAATACTCTGTCTGCGGAGAAGAAAGGAATTCCTTCTTTTATAGAACCAAAAGTATTAGCCAATTTGACAATAGAAACAAGTAATGGTAAACTTGATGAATCACCATTTGTTTCTAAATTAAAATCATTATTAGAATGGGTAACGTTAAATTGTTCTGTAGAGAGCAATAAAGAGATATTGAATCATGATACCAAAGATATTGTTAGTGTGACACACCGATTGTTTTTAGACTCGATGATGCTTACACTAAATAAAAATAGGGTGTTAATTTCTGAGGATTGGGTTGTGTCAATAATGACATATTGTCCCAACAACTTCTGCGCTATGTCTGCAACAAATTGGCTTGCTTTAACAAGAACAGATTTCCTACAAGGAATAGATGACTATATTTTCGGATTAAAATATTTAGGATGTGAAATAACAAGTGACCATATCTTTAAAATTCCATTTTTAGATGCGACAACAAAAAAGCAAGTTTTGCCAGTCTTGGTTGAAAATATTGAACGTTTCAAACCTGTTTCCGCAGTGGAAGAAGCAACAATGAGACTTATTGATGGTAGAATATTTACACCAGACATTACGAATTTTGTATTAAGCATTTTTATTGCTTTGTTTAAAGATATGGAGTATGTTCAGGCAATTCGGTTAAAGGTACAACTTCAGAGAAGTCATGGTAATGAAATGTACAGACAGCTTTTGGAAGATGCTTATAAAATTACACATCCATTGATTTTATAAGATATAGAGAATCGACATGAAATTATGAACCCAAATACGGATTTCAATTTTGGTGAGGACCCTATTGAGGCGGAAGCAGCAAGAAAGCGGAAGCGTAACAGAGAGGAAGGTCGCAAGCAGCCGAATTACAAGTACAAGCCTACGGGTAAGAGTCCTTCACAATATTTTGTAAGAAAAATCAACGAGGTGTTTAAGTGGACTGTGGAGGATTCCACTGACCTCAACTATGGTCTGCGTGTGCTGGAAGGTTGGATGAAGCAAGCGCATGTTTATCTGGAAGGTAACAACTATGCTTATGCTAATTTTATCGCCTCTTCTATTGTCTTCAGTGGTGCCAACTACTCAGATTGGTATATCGCAGACTATCCGAAACAGGCTGCTCGCATGAAAAAGATTGTGCGTGATAGCTATGAGGTGGTAATGGAGACATTACCACACGACCCATCCAACTGGAGAGAAGCCTTTGCGAAGATGCTGAAGCAATTGAAGTCTTATGGTTGAGAGATCAGCTTTTTGATTATCAAGAGGACATTGTGACAGCAGTGTTTCTCGTATTCGGGCGTTTCGGATGGTTTGGCAATGATGCTCGTATCGGTCGGCGCAGATGTCCGTATCGGTCGGCGCAGATGTCCGTATCGGTCGATGCAGATGTCCGTATCGACCGACGCAGATGTCCGTATCGACCGACGCGGATGGTTTTAGCAGTGCTTCAACTCCATATCCCTTCGCGATTTCGACTTGATTACGAGCCATACGCCACTGAAGACGAGCACTACTGCCACGGCTTGCTTCCACGTGAAGAGGCACATGCCGCAGGCGATGCTCACTGATACCGCTACCACGGGCTGCATATAGTTGTAGATGCTCACCACGGTGGGGCGCAGCGTGCGTTGCGCTGTCTGCATACACAGGTAGGCGATGTAGGTGCCGAAGAATACCACGAAGCCCGTTTCGAGCCATGTCTTGAGGCTGACAGCCTGCCAGTTGGTAGACGCGGCGTGCGAGCCGAGGAACGGCGTGAGCAGAATGGTAGCCCACGTGAACATCCACTTGCTCATGGTTATAGGACTGTAGCGTTTCAGAATGCTGCGATAGAGCGAGAGGTAGAGCGCAAACGACATCTGCGCAGCCACGCACAGCAGGTCGCCGCGTATGTCGCCGATGCGCGAGTCGTTGGCTACGGCGGTGCTGGCTATCAGAATTACTGCGCCCGAGCAGCCTACGCCCACGCCCAACGCCTTGCGCCCCGTGATGGGTTCCTTCAGAATGAGTGCTGCGAATATCATTGCGAAGATAGGCAGCGATGTGGTTACGATGGCGGCGTTGGACGGGGTGGTGATGCTCAGACCGATGGTGAAGCAACACTGGTTGCACACGAGTCCGAACACGCCGGCTCCGCAGAGCACGAAGATGTCCTTGAGCGGCACATGCTCGTGCTTGGTGAAGAGCGATGTTATCCAGAAGAACACCGCTCCGCCTAAGGCACGCAGATAGACCATGTTCAGATTGTCCACCCCGCTGAGCATCGCGTCCTTGCCGATGGGAGCCATGAGACCCCAAATGGCGCAGGCGGAGAGAATGGCGAGGTGGGCAATCAGTACGCGTTTGTTTTGCATTGCGTCTATACGAGGTGAGCGATGAGGTCCTCACGCTCGCCGGCGAGCATGTCTATAACCGGAATTTCGACCATTGTGTAGCAGCCCGGCTGCTGGCGCATTGTGGCGCGAGCCACGTTGACGAGCACCTGACCGGTGAGTGCAGGGTTGTTGATGCTCATGGTGAACTCCATGCGCTGGTTCTGTGTCTTGCCGCTCACGCCCTTGCGAGTGAGATGTACGCCGTGGCCCATGTCGCGCACGGCATCAACCGACGGTACGGCGAACACGTGAGTCTCGTCGTTAGAGAAGTATGGGTCTGCCTTGATAGCTGCCGTAACGTCTTCGAGCTTCGCTCCCTCCTCGAGTTCTACGTAAACCATGCGGCGGTGCAAACCCTCGCCCTTCGGTATAGTCATAGACAGAGCATCCTTCACGCCCTCCTTAGAGCGCACGCATACGCTGTGGCCCATCGACATACCTGGTCCGAAGTTGGTGTAGCTGAGGCCCTTTGGTGCGAGGCTCTGCATCAGAGTGCGCACGATAGAGTCGGAACCCGGGTCCCAACCAGCAGCGATGATGCTCACCGTACCGTTCTTATTGCACTCCTCAGAGAGAGTGCGACGGTAGTCGACGATAGAAGTATGTATGTCGAAGCTGTCTACGGTGTTGATACCGAGTGCTGAGATCTGCTTTGCGTACTCCTCGCACGAGCGTGTCGGAGTAGCAAGGATAGCTACGTCCACGTCTTTCAGCTCGCGGATGTCCTTCACCACCTCGTACTGTGCCAGTTCGGCAGGCTTGTTCTCGGCACCGTGACGGCGCACTACACCTGCAATCTCAAAGTCGTCGGCAGCTTCAAGCGCCTGAATTGCATAATGTCCGATGTTGCCGTATCCCACTACGGCTGCTCTAATCTTTTTCATGTCTTTCACTTTATTATAATTAATAATATACGTAACACATCGTATTGTAGATGTGTTGCATCGTTCTTGATGAGTGCAAAGTTATAGAAAATCATTAAAACAACTTCTTCCTGCGTGGCGTTTTTTTACGTATTTTACAGTCTGTTAGGCAAAATCATTAAAAATAGGTATTTCATAATTCGCTGATTATGCTTAATTTTGCAACCGTAAAATAAAAATACTCAACGACAATGAAAAAGAAATATCTTGGCAAGACCATCGGGTCGTTGCTTATAGTACTTCTTATGATGCCGTTAGGGCACGCACTTATGATTCTGATGGAGCACTTCCTCGAGCCGACAACGCTTCACTATTCGGCGTTCTTGATGGGCTTCGTAGGACTCGTAATCACCATAGCCGGTGTGTTCGTGAAGGGCGATACACGCCAGACCTGCTTCGGACTCGCCGGAGCCTTGCTCTTTTGGACAGGTTGGGTGGAGTTTTTGTTCGCTTACTTTGCGCAGCGCTTCGGCGTTCACTGCGACCTTGTGGGCAACGGCGTTGTGCAGACTGTTACGGAATACGTCAACGGTGTTGGTGTCAACCATACGTTCACAATCAACGGCACACCGCTCGAAGATTTCTCGCGTGCCGAACTTAAGGCGATACGAGGCTCCCGACCGGAGTATCTCATTATGCCTGCCACCTTCGGCATGTGGATGATGTTCGTAGTGATGTACACCTTCTGCACCCGCACCGGCTGTCTGTTCATCCGCTGGGTACAGAGACATTGCGGAATAAACGAAAAGGTGGAGTTGCGACCTATGGCGTATCATCCGAGCATAGTGATGTTCATGGAGTGGAACATCATGATGTGGGGACTCTACATGCTGCTTATGTTCTGCTACGACCCAGTATTCCTCGGCGACCATCACCCAGTGACCTACGCCATTGCAGCCATCTGTCTCATCGGTTCGGCACTGATGTTCAAGAAGCAGCTCTACATAAAGCAGTGGGGACGCAACCTGCGCATGGCTTACGCCACGGTTATCGTGTTCTGGACCTTCGTGGAGGTGGTTGCACGCAACGGACTCTTCAAGGAGATATGGGTCGACCCGATGAATCATGTGGTGGAGATGAGCGCAGTGCTCGCCATCTTCGTGGCGCTCATAGGGGGCAGCTGGATGTATAATGTGAAGGATGCTGAGGCTGACGCGAAGTTATTGGCATAGTTTATACATTATATAATATACAGCAATAGTAAAAGACAATATATAATAACATTAAAAATCAAAAATAATAACAACTCTTTTTATGAAAAGAATTTTTACTCTCTTGTTTGCTGCATTCACAGCAACAACAATCATGGCACAAATGCACGGACCGATGAAGTTTGTAGGCGCTTCGAATATGAAAGTCTCAACAATGAGCAACGATAACCCCAGTGACACAATATTGTTCGCAATGAACGGCATGGAGTCGGGCAACATCACTCTGCCTGCCATGAAGGGTATGAAGACAATACCATCGTTCACCATCAGCGGTGCTAAATTCACGTTGGGCGAGAACCATGTCGTTACGTTTGCCGACCAGACTTTCAGCACAAAGGTGAAAGTGGACGGAGCCGAGAAGAACATCACCGGCACATCGCTTTCAGGCACATACAACATGGAAGACAACTCGCTCTCGCTTACTGTTGTGTTCCAGTACGGCAAGATGCCGATGTCTATGACATACAGCGTGAAAGGCTACTACGTTAAGGCGGTGTCTAACCCCATCACTGTGACCGTAGGCGGACAGTTCACATACAACAACGACAACGTAACATACGAGTTGCGTCGATACAAGGACGGCGAAACAGACAAGCTCGACGTTACTGTTCCTTCCTATACGCTCGCAAACACCATCATGGGCAACCTCACACTCGGTTCGTACACCGTGAAGGGACTCGTTTACGACGAGGCTCAGGGCGGCTACTACCGCGACTATAAGAACGACGGACTTAAGTTCCACTTCACAGCCGTTCAAGGTGGCAAGACAACAATGGACAAGGACTACGACTTCGCAACAGACAAGGATAACAACATTCTTGTAAAGTACGAAGGCAACAACGTAAGCTCTATCGTCAACACCTTCCAGGTGGGAACCATGCCTTTCGGTATCGTGTCGGTGTTCAGTGGTGCAACAACATCAATAGACGACATCACCACAACGCCGTCTCACGATCTCAACACCACACCGTCTCAGCAGTACAACCTTGCAGGTCAGCGTGTGGACAACAACTATAAAGGCATTGTTATTGTCAATGGTAAGAAGTATTTGAGAAAATAGTATAATGATTAAAAAAGCCATTTTACTTGCTGTTGCAACTGTGAGCATACACCTGCTCACAGCCTGCAACGGCATTTTTGATGATATATACGACCAGCCTAAGCCGGTTGTGCCGGCGAAGGGACAGCTCGTCATCGATGCTACGAGCTGGACCGACTGGTATTATGTCTCTCTGCCACGCCTGCAGCGACTTGCAGAGGAGGGCGACGAGGACGCTCTGCTTAAGGCTCAGAGCGAGTTCGAAAAGCACCCGATACCCTTCACGCTTAGCGAGGGCAGCGAGTGGGACGGCCGTTCGGGGCAGTATCTGTACTGGTTCGACGTGTGGGGCGAAGGCATACAGAACAACGAGTTCCGCCAGCTCACCAAGACCGACGCTCAGCAAGACCCCGAGGAGTGGAGCTTCGCCGTGCACCGCAACAACGTGCGCACAAACGGTGGTGCCGTCTACGAGACGCAGTACACCTCCTTCAACCAACTCCCTGAGTCGAGTGCCGAATTCGCTAACAAGGAGTTCACCGCCGACGAGTGGAGCGAGAACGAAGTGTGGAGCAGTAAGGAACAGATGCTGCTTAGCCTCGTGCCGTCGCAGGGCATCAATATTAATAAGGTGCTCTCGTCGTGGCTCGCGTTCAAGTTCAACGTGCCGCCCGACTACATCCCCAACAAGCATGTCTTCATCCTGCGACTTGCCGACGGCACCTACGCCGCTCTACAGCTTACCGACTTCATCTCGCCCGAAGGCAAAAAGTGCTTCCTGACCATTAACTATAAGTATCCGTATTAGGGAGTTGTGGTGGTGAGATGGTTAGGTGTTAGGGTGGTGAGATTTGCATAGGAGGGTATGGCATCCCTGCCATACCCACGCACCCTCCCAGGGGGTGCAGTGGTCTCCACTGCACCAATCAAACAGTCACTGCATCCTCCCACAGCAAGAGCGCATTCCGTGGGATAACAACGCACCCTAACATCTGTGCAGATCTGTGACATCCGTGGGAGAACAAATGCATCCCGCCATCTGTGTAAATCTGTGAAATCTGTGGGAAACTCACAAGACTGCGTGGGTATGGCAAGATGCCATACCCTCCTATAATTAAAAATACAATAAGATAAATGATAAAGAAAATATTCCTTCCGCTCGCTCTTCTCGCAACCGCGCAAGCGGCGATGGCGCAGGCAGACCCAGAACTCGACGATGTGCAGCTCGACTCCATCTTTCGCCATTACGAACTGGAGGAAGTGGTGGTGACCGGCACACGCACACCGAAGTTCCTGAAGGATACACCTATACAGACACGTGTCATCACGTCGCGCGACATAGCCCGCACCGATGCCACGAACGTGCAGGATCTGCTGCAGCAGGAGTTGCCCGGCGTAGAGTTCTCCTACTCGATGAACCAGCGGACCCACCTCAACTTCGCCGGATTCGGCGGACAGGGCATCCTCTTCCTCGTTGACGGCGAGCGTCTTGCAGGCGAGTCGATGGACGATGTCGACTTCTCGCGTCTGCTTATGGCTGGCGTGGAGCGTATCGAGATAGTGAAAGGCGCATCGTCGGCGTTGTACGGCAGCAGTGCAGCTGGTGGAGTGGTGAACATCATCACAAAGAACGCCACCGAGCCGTGGACCCTGAACCTGAACGCACGCTACGCCAAGCACAACGACCAACGCTACGGTGGCGTGTTCGCACTCAGCTCGAAGCACTGGAGAAATGCGTTCTCTGCCAACTATCACAACAAGGACAACTACAACGTGACGAGCGCTGCCAACCCCGTGACACGTGTCATCTCCACCATCTACGGCGAGCGCACCGTCGACTTCAAGGACAAACTGACGTGGCGACCCTCCGACCGACTGAGCATCGGAGCACGTGCCGGCTACTTCTTCCGCGAGACAACGCGCACCGTGAACCTGCCCGAACGCTATCGTGACTTCTCTGGCGGCTTGCGTCTCGACTGGCTGATTACCAAGGACGACAACCTGCAGGCGAGCTATGCTTTCGACCAGTACGACAAGTCGGACTATCAGCAGCTGCGCCACCTCGACATACGCGACTACAGCAACGTGCAGAACACGGTCCGACTGCTCTACAACCACTCGTTCGGCGAGACAGCGATGCTCACCGTCGGTGCCGACTATATGCACGACTATCTCTTTAACACTTATCTCGCCGGCGCAGCACGCGAGCAGGACTGCTACGACGTGTTCGCGCAGTACGACTGGAACATCACTGACAAACTCGAAGCCGTGGCTGCTGTGCGCTACGACTATTTCTCCGATCAGTCGAACTCGCAGCTTACGCCAAAGCTCAACCTCCGCTATAAGCCCAACCACCGCCTCGTGCTGCGTGCAGGTTACGGCATGGGCTTCCGCGCACCGTCGCTGAAGGAACGCTACTATAACTTCGACATGGCTGGCATCTGGATTGTCGAGGGCAACGAGAATCTGAAAGCCGAAAAGAGCCACAACTTCACGCTCTCTGCCGAATACTCACGCGCCAACTGCAGCCTTGCCGTGTCGGCATATTACAATAATGTAATAAACAAGATCTCTACATCGGCGCCCTATTTCAAGTCGATAGAAGACAAGCTGCCCTATCTGCCCTATACCAACCTCGCCAACTACAGAGTGTTCGGCGCAGACGTTAGCATGCAGGCACGCTGGCAGAACGGCATCTCGGCACGACTCAGCTACGCTCACACCAAGGAGCGCCTGCCGAAGGACAAGGACGGCAACACCATTAACAACCAGTACATACCGGCACGAGCCCATGCTCTGAACGCCAACGTCGACTACGACCATCAGTTCACGAAGCGCTACGGTATATATGCTTCGCTCAACGGACGCTTGCTTTCGGGTACGGAGAACGTGGAGTTCAAGAACTACTACGACGTGACCGAGGGCACGGTGCGTGTGAAGTATCCTGCCTACACCCTCTGGAAACTCTCGCTCACGCAGCGTGTAGGCAAGGCGGTGAGCATAACCACCGCTCTTGACAACCTCTTCAACTATCGACCGAAGCACTACTATCTCAACGCGCCGCTCACAGACGGCATCACGTTGCAGGTAGGAGTGTCAATCGACGTAGATAAGTTGTTCTGATAAGCATCGGAAGTTTATCTGATAAGTATCGGAAGTTCATCAGACAAGCATCGGAAGTTTAAGAAGTGATTGGTAAAAGCTAAAGTTTAGTTTAGACTAACACCTCTTAAACTTCTGTTTTTATATTATGAATACCCAATTATTATTAGTATATTTGCAGCGATAATTTAACGACTAAGCAAATATGGTACTTTCAAATCTACAGCATAGCGACCGTATCGAGTCGCTACACCCGTTGTTCAAGACCGTGTTCGACTACGTCAAGTCGCACGACCTGCTCAATACACCTTGCGGACGCATAGAGCTGCAGGGCGACGAGCTCTTCATCAACAACGTCAACCCCGAGTGTGTAGCAGCCGACAAGCAAGTGCTTGAGGTGCACCGTCAGTATATCGACATCCACATCCTCCTCGAAGGCGAGGAGACCATCGGCTGGAAAGCTATCGAGGACTGCACGAACGAGACGAAACCCTACGATGCCGAAGCCGACTGCGCTCTCTATGCCGAGCCTGCTTCCGCTTACGTGAAGCTCCACCCCGGCGAGTTCCTCATCGTGTGGCCCGAAGACCCACACGCACCGATGATTGGCGAGGGAAAGATTCGCAAGTTGATTGTTAAGGTTAAGCTTTAAGAGTTTTGAATTTTGAATTTTGAGTTTTGAATTATGCGCTTTGCGCATTTTGAATTTATGAGTTAGGAGATGTGAGTTGTGAGTTGCGAATTCATAATTTAAAATTATTGCTGTCCGGTAAAACTAATAATGTGGTCAAAGACGGGCTGAAAGCCCAACAATCACATAGCCCAGGGCAGCGCCCTGGGTATTGAGTGTATATATTGAGTAGTGCGCCCTGTAAGGGCAACACCTTAATAATTAGGCTTTTGCCCTTTCAGGGCGAATGTAGATGTGGGGTATAATGTTTACCCAGGGCGCTGCCCTGGGCTATGTGATTGTTGGGCTTTCAGCCCGCATAGTATACAGGCAAGCCCTTTAGTAAATATTGCTATAAAACACTGAACAACAAAGTAATATAAGGGTGAATAAATTTTTTAACGGACAGCAATCATTTAAAATTGAATAATTCAAAATCGGCGCAGCCGACAATTCAAAATTCAAAACTCAATATCGGCTATGCCGATATTGCTCCAATCGAACCCTGCCACCAGTTCTTCAGCCGTCACCCTATTGGGCGACTTCTGCAGTCCTGCCTTATAAGCAACAAGCCTATAATATCCTCTGCTTCGAAGCGCGATCGTAAAGCCTCCATGTCGAGACTGCGGTCGCGCTTCGACAGTCTCTGCCCCTCGGTGTTGCAGAGCAGCGGCAGATGAGTGAAGCGCGGCGGAGCAAATCCCAACTCCTTTGCCAGATAAATCTGTTGTGGCGACGAGAGCAGCAAGTCGCGTCCGCGCACCACCTCCGTAATGCCCATCAGCGCATCGTCCACCACCACCGCCAGCTGGTAAGCCCACGCCCCGTCCTTGCGTCGCACGATGAAGTCGCCGCATTGCGTCGTCAGGTCTACGGTCTGCTCGCCGTAGTGTCCGTCGACAAACGACACGATTCCCTCGCCCTCCTCCGGCACACGCATACGTATAGCCGCCTTAGGAGGGTATGGCATCCCTGCCGTTTTCAAGTTGCGGCACGTACCCTTATACACCACGCGCCCGTCGCTTTCGTGCGGAGCCTGCGTAGCCAATATGTCAGCACGCGTGCAGTAGCACGGATACGTCAAACCGCGAGCCGTCAGTTTCTGCAGCTCCGCCTCATATATCTCGCCACGCTCGCTCTGATAGAACGGACCCTCGTCCCACGTCAGTCCGAGCCATTCGAGGTCGCCCATAATCAAGTCGGCATACTCCATACGCGAACGCTGCGGATCAATATCCTCAATACGCAGCACCCATTTGCCACCCTGCGCCTTTATCGAAAGCCACGACAGCAACGCACTGAACACATTGCCCAGATGCATACGCCCCGTCGGCGACGGCGCAAAGCGACCCCTCTCTATATATTCCTTATTGTTCATTTTTGTTTTATTAGGAGGGTAGGGCATCTTGCCCTACCCACGCACCCTTCTTTAGTATTAGGAGGGTAGTACATCTTGCCCTACCCACGCACCCTTCTTTAGTATTAGGAGGGTAGTACATCTTGC